>PPYF01208419.1_pt1 | contig 70377 bp, 66 predicted proteins | sample 1559871 | NCBI WGS metagenome assembly PPYF01 (sample SAMN08240021, study PRJNA423297) | Human gut metagenome, whole genome shotgun sequencing project.
GCATGAACAGTACGCCGTCGTCGGAGCGGCTTCATATAGGGATTTTTGGAGAGAGAAATGTGGGAAAATCCAGCCTGATCAATGCATTGACCGGACAAAATCTTGCAATCGTTTCTCCGGTGAAGGGGACGACTACAGATCCGGTGCGAAAAGCAATGGAGCTTTTGCCGCTGGGACCGGTGGTGCTTATTGATACGCCTGGAGTGGACGATCAGGGAGAGTTGGGACAGCAAAGAGTGAAAAAAAGTTATCAGACATTGAACTCCTGCGATCTGGCAATTCTGGTGAGCGTTGTGGGAAAAGAATTTTCCCTCAGGGAACAGAGACTTTTGGAAAGCATACAGGAAAAGAACATTCCTTGTATTTTGGCGCTCAGTCAGTCGGATCGAATGCAGGAAAGGGAGCGGGATGCGTGGCAGGAGAAACTCGCCCGGCAGTTTTCTCAGTTTCCGGTCTTGGCAGTCAGTGCCGTTACCGGGTACCAGATCGAAGAAATGAAAGAACTCATTGGGAAACAGATGCAGAAGGAACGGGAAGAAAAAAGGCTGGCGGCAGACTTGCTGGTTCCAGGAAAATTTACACTTCTTGTTGTCCCATTGGATCAGGCGGCGCCGAAAGGAAGGCTGATCCTTCCTCAGCAGCAGACGATTCGGGATATTCTGGAAGCGGGTGGAGCTGCCGTCGTAGTGCGGGATGAAGAGCTGGAAGAAACTTTGTATCGTCTCAAGGGGGAAGTGGGGCTGGTTATTACGGATAGCCAGGTTTTTGAAAAGGTGGGAAAGATCGTGCCGGAGAATATTCCACTCACCTCCTTTTCCATTCTTTTTGCCCGGTATAAGGGAGAATTGGATGTACTGCTTGCTGGAACTAAAGCACTCAGAAATCTGGAAGATGGAGATTCCATTCTGATCTGTGAGGGTTGTACCCATCATCGCCAGTGTAATGATATCGGTACAGTGAAGATTCCCGGATGGCTTCAGAAACAGACGGGAAAGAACTTAAAGTTTTCCTTTGCCAGCGGAGGAGATTTCCCGGAGGATATATCCAGATATCAACTGATCATCCATTGCGGCGGCTGTATGCTCAGGGAGAGGGAGATGAAATATCGCATTGCCTGTGCCAAGGACGCAGGCGTTCCCATTACAAATTACGGGATGGTAATCAGTGAATTAAAGGGAATTTTGGAACGGAGTGTCAGACCAGTGAAAAAACTATAAGAATATCTTAAGAATTATCCATGAAGGAAATTAAAATATTTCTGGTATCTTTTCTTATGATGAAAAAAGAAATCGGAGGAGTTACCATGGAATCAAAGAAAATAACGAAAGCTTTATGTATAATTTATTTGATGTTTCTTACATGGATCATTTTGTTTAAAATGCAGTTCGCCTTTCAGGAATTACCAGATATCCGGAGTATTAATCTGATTCCTTTTAAGGAGTCGGTGATGGTTAATGGAAAATTGCAAATTTCGGAAATTATAGATAATGTGCTGGCATTTGTGCCGTTTGGTATTTTTATGGGAATGTTACGGGAGCAGGCGACATTCTGGAAGCGTCTTGTTCCAATTTTCGGAGTGAGTCTGTTATATGAAGCATTCCAGTATTTGTTTGGGATAGGAGCGAGTGATATTACGGATCTTTTGGCAAATACGTTGGGAGGTATTCTGGGAATCGGAATATATTTGCTTGCAGGGAGAATCTTTGGAAAACAAGTTGGGAAAGTGCTTAATGTAGTTTGTCTGGTGGGAGCAGGATTCCTGATTTTGTTGGCAGCACTTTTGATTGCAGTAAACCTATAAGGAAGTATTTGACATCTACACCTTCTGTTGCATATAGTAGTAAGAGTGCATCAGGAGGTGTATTTTTTATGGCATATAGAATTGTTGTGGACAGCGGTCACGGAGGAGAAGATCCGGGTGCGGTCTATCAGGGACGTCAGGAAAAGGATGATACTTTGCAGCTGGGACTGGCGGTGGGAGAGATTTTGAAGGAAAATGGGGTTGATGTGATCTTTACCCGTACGGAAGATATCTATCAGACACCTTTTCAAAAGGCGCAAATTGCCAATGAGGCTATGGCAGATTATTTTGTGTCTATTCATCGGAACTCCAGTCCCCGACCAAACCAGTATGAGGGCGTAGAAACTCTTGTCTATGATAAGTCCGGGATTAAGCTGGAGATGGCAGAAAATATTAACAGCGCTCTGGAAGACGTGGGATTTAAAAATCTGGGGGTGAAAGCCCGCCCAGGTCTTGTAGTGCTGCGGAGGACAAAGATGCCGGCGCTGTTGGTGGAAGCAGGATTTATTAACAGCGACAGTGATAATCAGCTTTTTGATGAAAAATTTAACGAGATTGCCCAGGCGATCGCCGGGGGAATTCTGGGAACTTTGGCGGAGGAGACTGTGGAAGAACCTGTTTTGTATCGTGTGCAGGTGGGACTGTTTCGGAATCGGCAGAATGCAGATAACTTGAATTATCTTCTGATGTCTCAGGGATATCCGTCCTTTATTCTGGAAGACGGTAATTTTTATAAGGTACAGGTGGGAGCGTTTCAGCAGATGGGAAATGCCGTAGCTATGGAACAAAGACTTAGAAAAGACGGGTACCAGACGCTGATTACAACCAAATAGGAGAGAAACATGGATACAAAAGAAAAATACAGGAGTTTTTTGGAAAATTTTACAGATTTTATTTTTGTGGAGGATGAACCGGAGCAGGCGGATATGATTTTTGTTCCGGGGAATGGCTATCCACAGATGGCAGAACGGGCGGCAGAATTGTGGAAAGGAGGGTATGCTCCATACATTCTGCCCTCTGGAAAATATAGTGTTGTTACAGGAAAATTTTCCGGCGTTCTGGCAAAAGAAGAAAAGTATCGCGGAGCGTATCGTACAGAGTGGGAATTTTTGAAAACAGTACTGATAAAAAATGGAGTGGATGAGAGAAAAATTCTCAGAGAAGACCAGGCGACTTATACATATCAGAATGCGATTTTCTCCCGGCAGGCGACAGAGAAGAGAGGAATCTCGGTAGAAAAGGCAATTCTTTGCTGCAAGGCGCAGCATGCCAGACGATGCAAAATGTATTATGAACTTTTGTATCCGGGGACCAGATTTTTGATCTGTCCGTCCGATGTGGGGATCAACCGGGAAAACTGGTATCTTACAGAGGAGGGGATCAGAGAAGTGCTGGGAGAGATGAGACGGTGCGGAGAGCAGTTTCATGAGATTTTGAAAGAATTGTGAGTTCATTGGGTATAGGCGCCATAGTTTCATTAAAAAGCCCAGATTTATTGGAAAAACCCCTTGAAAAAGCTCCGAATGCATTGCATTTTGGGATTTTTTGAGGGGTTTTTTGATTTTATGTCTAAAATTTTTGATTTTTTTGGGTATATTTTGTTTTTATTCTTCTTCCTCCTCCACTGATTCAAAGTATCCTTCAGGAATATAGATATGGACAGTTTCTATTCTGTTTTTCTCGATAGCATCCACCACCAGTTTCAGTCCATCGTCCGTAACACAGGATTCTCCCGGGGAAGGGAGGTAATCCAGCTGTTCAATGATGTAGCCGCCGATGGAATCGTAATCATCGGATTCCAGATGAAGTCCCAGAATTTCATTCAGATCATCTAACTTGGCAAAGCCATGGGCAAGGTATTCCCGCTGAGGAATGATCTCCCGCACATCTTCTTCTTCATCGGCATCGTATTCATCACGGATCTCGCCCACGATTTCTTCCAGAAGATCTTCCAGAGTGATCATACCTGCAGTAGCTCCGTATTCATCCAGAACAATAGCAAGGTTGACGGCATATTCTTTCATTTCCATAAGGAGAGCAGCAGTACTCTTGTGTTCATAGGTGAAATAGGGTTTTCTGAGAATATCCCGGATGGAAAAATCTTTTCGGGCATCCCATAAAAGCAAATCTTTCATATTGATGGTACCGATGATCGTATCGGTAGTATTTTCATATACGGGATATCGTGTGTATCCGTCTTTTCTGAAAATTTCCAGTAATTCATCATAGGTAGTGTCTACGTCCACAAAGGACATATCAATCCGTGGAACCATGACATCTTTGGCCTGAGAATCTCCAAAATCAAACACGTTGTATATCATCTGCCGTTCTTCTGTCTCGATCACTCCGTCCTCGTGGCTTACATCAACGATCGTGCGCAGCTCCTGTTCGGTCATAGTGTTCTGTTTTCCGTTAGGGTCGGTGCGTAGCAAAAATAAGATTCCATTGGAAAGTTTATTTACCAGAAAAATAACTGGTGTGAGCAGTTTCATAAGAAAATAAATAACCGGTGCATAAGACAGAGCCATTTTTTCGGCATAGAAAGTAGCCATAGTTTTCGGGGTGATCTCGCCGAAAAGAAGTACCAATAACGTGAGAATACCGGTAGCAATACCTATGAAAGCATTTCCAAGGACACGGGTTGTCCAGGTGGTTGCCAGAGATGAGGCGGACAGATTCACAATATTGTTGCCTATGAGAATCGTACTGAGCAGTTTTCCCGGATTATCAATAATCTTCAAAAGGGTTTTTGCCCGTTTGTTTCCCTCATCAGCCAGAGCCATGATGTGGATCTTGTTTGCAGTTGTCATAGCCGTTTCGGCAGAAGAAAAGAATGCAGAAAGCAGCAGCAGAATTAATAATACAATTAGTTGTATGGCGTCGCCAGAATCCAAAAATATTCACTCCTTTTTTCTTTTGATATTGAAAATATACATGATTTTGACTGAAAAAGCAAGTTAAATTAAATTTTAGGGGGTGTCAGGACTGAAAAATTATGTTATAATCAAAAATAATTGACCTTAGAAGTATGTAAGATAGAAGGAAAGACAGGTCAGTAAGGAGATAGAAGTTTTATGAGAATACATAAAAACAAAGGCATCAGCAGGAAGCGATGTCTGCGGACGATGGGGATTCTTCTGGCATCCGTCATGGTAGTGTCAGCAGGAGGGACTTCCTATGTATTTGCCAGTTCAACAGGAGAAAAGACAGAGATTTCTGATGAAAAAGGAGAAAAACTGATTGTTTACCTGAATGGAAAGTCAGGAAATGATGACAACTCCGGGGAAAGCAGAAAGAAAGCGGTTAAAACTTTTCAGCGGGCAGCAGATCTTGCAGGAGAGTACGGCGTTATTCGGATCAGCGGTATGGTTACTGTGAAAGAGGATGAAGTCTGGGAATTGCCTTCTGGAGTGTCTGTTCGGAGAGCAGAAGATTTTAATGGTCCTTTGGTAAAAGTAGAGGGAAGTCTCGTGTTAGAGAATGTGGTTCTTTACGAAGAAGATATCATTGGAGAAGGAACGGTAGAGGGAGCAATACAAAAAGAGAAAGTGCGTATCCCTAAGAAACTGGTAATGGAAGAACCGGTAGAGTTGGGAGAACTGCCGCTTACCGATTGTGTGGGTGACGGAGTTTTCGCCTGGGAAGACAGTACTTTTGTTCCTTCAGAATACGAGACAGAGTGTACCGTGTTTTTCTACCCTTATGATACAGAGGCTATGGATTACAGTGAAGAAAAAGGCTGGGATGAGGAGGAGAATCGAATCGTTCGAAAGATTCTTGTGCAAGTCACTTCCTTAAAGCCAGTGGAAGAGGTGACGCCGGAACCAACGCCGGAGGTAACACCGGAACCGACCGTGGAACCAACTCCAGAAGTAACGCCGGAGCCGACAGTAGAACCGACCCCGGAGGTAACGCCGGAGCCGACAGTAGAGCCGACCCCGGAGGTGACGCCGGAGCCAACGGTGGAACCAACGCCGGAGGTAACACCGGAGCCGACAGTAGAGCCGACCCCGGAGGTGACGCCGGAACCAACGCCGGAGGTAACACCGGAACCGACAGTAGAGCCAATGCCGGAAGTGACACCGGGACCGACGGTAGAACCAACCCCAGAGGTGACTCCTGAACCAGTTCCGGAAGAGCCGGCAAAGCCTGCGCTTACGCCGGAAGAGATAGCAAAAGCGGAGCAGGTACAGATACAGATTGATTATTTGCCTACGGAAGTAACGGCAGTAGCGGTTGTAGAAGCGATCATCGATGCGACGGCTTCTTATCAGTCCCTCTCGGAAGCCCAGAAGGGCTGTCTTGCGCAGGGAACGTATGAGAAGCTTCTGAGTGCGCAGGAGAGAGCGGCGATTTTTAACCGTCAGAGCAATGGTGTGACGATCGAGGGAGACATCCCTTGGTATGTACAGTTCCGGGTAGAATTGCGAAATGAACAGGAAGATACTTCCGTGTTGGAAGCGTATAATGTAGATACCTTTATCACACCTTATGACATGACTTTGTGGGATCTGATGAGGGATACAGAGTATAAGCTGAACGGACAGCAGGTGAAAGTAACGATTCCTGCTCCAGATAAGGAATTATATACCCAACTGGTAGTGGTACATTATCTGGATGACGGTTCTGTGGAATACATTACGCTGGTTTATAATGAAGATGGAACGATGAGTTTTATCACTACCTCCTTTAGCCCCTATAATATTGCAGGGACGAAGATTGCAGGAAGTAAGCCGCTGGTGGGAAATACAGATAAGGCGTATCCGTCTAAACCGTCCGCTCAGAATACACTGACAGGAAATTCTGGAAAGAAACCGAAACCTTCTTCAGGCAATAACTCCAGTGCAGGAAATAAACGTCCTTCTTCTGGAAGTACAGAAAGTAATTTCTCGTCCTCCAATGTTCCAAAAACTGGTGATGAGCAGATGCCGATGTTGTATATCGGTATCGGTGCAGCAGCAGTTTTGGTGCTGATTATTGCGGGAGCAGTGATTGTGATCAGAAAAAGGAAAAAATAAAGAATAGAAGGTACAACCCTCCCATATAGTAGTGTGGGAGGGTTATTTTTATGGATCGAACAGAAAAACAGTTACCAAAGCTGATTCCCCTGGTGAAGGGGCTGCTTGTTGCCTATGGAATAACAGGCATCACTCTGCTGCTTCTGGCATTTCTGGTATTTCAGATGGATCTGGATGAGAGCGGAGTAAATCTGGGGATTATTGTGATTTACATTGTGTCCTGTTTTCTGGGAGGATTTTTTGTGGGAAAGAAAGCGGGACGGCAGAAATTTCTCTGGGGAATGTCTCTGGGACTGATGTATTTTTTACTTCTTACCGCCGTGTCAGCCCTTACCGAGCCAGGATTGGCATCCGGTTGGAAAGGAATCGCTACATCCTTTGTGATGTGCATGGGTTCCGGGATGCTGGGAGGGATGTTTTCCTAAAAAAACTCTTTAAAAATGAAAGCACCTATGCTATAATGTGAGACAGTATAAACATAAGGAGGAAACAGACATGAAACATATCAAAACTTTAAATACAAAAAGTTTGCAGAATACTGTAAAAAAAGGTGGATGCGGTGAATGTCAGACATCTTGCCAGTCTGCTTGCAAGACTTCCTGTACAGTAGGAAATCAGAGCTGCGAAAGCACAAAATAATTTTCATAATGAAATATATGCCAGGCAGCGGTTTAGAAGCCGCTGCTTGCTTTTTGTGGTTATGTATCCGGGGTGAGAAGATCCACCGGTAAAAAAATAAAAAATGAAATTGGAAGGAGAACTGAGACGTGATTCATCAGTATAAGAACAATGGTTATGCGATCGTACTGGATGTAAACAGCGGATCTGTCCATGTGGTGGATGAGATCGTTTATGATGTGATCGCACTTTTGGATCAGGGAGCGGAAGAGGCAGAAGTTTTGGAAAAATTGCGGGAATCTTATCCGGAAGAAGAACTGAAAACTGCTCTGGATGAGATTCATACGCTTACGGAGCAGGGAATGCTGTTCACAGAAGATATCTATGAAAATGCGATCGAACATTTCAAAGAGCGTCCAACAGTGGTAAAAGCCCTTTGCCTGCATATTGCTCACGACTGTAATCTGGCTTGTCGGTATTGCTTTGCAGAAGAAGGAGAATATCATGGAAGAAGAGCGCTGATGTCCTTTGAGGTAGGAAAGAAAGCGCTGGATTTCCTTATTGCTAATTCCGGCAGCAGAAAGAATCTGGAAGTGGATTTCTTCGGCGGAGAGCCGTTGATGAACTGGCAGGTAGTTAAAGATCTGGTTGCTTATGGAAGAGAGCAGGAGAAGATACATAATAAGAATTTCCGCTTTACATTGACAACGAACGGTGTTTTGGTGGACGATGAAGTGATGGAATTTTGTAACCGGGAGATGGGCAATGTGGTCATGAGTATCGACGGAAGAAAAGAAGTTCATGATTATATGCGTCCGTTCCGCAAAGGAGCAGGCAGTTATGATCTGATCGTTCCCAAGTTCCAGAAGTGGGCGGAAAGCCGCAATCAGGATAAATATTATGCCCGGGGAACCTTTACTCATCACAATCTGGATTTTTCCAAAGATGTATTGCATCTGGCAGACCTGGGATTTAAGCAGATTTCCGTGGAACCAGTGGTTGCTCCCGCAGACGCAGATTATGCGCTGCAGCCGGAAGATCTTCCCAAGATTTTTGAGGAATACGATAATCTGGCAAAAGAGATGGTAAAAAGAAAGAAAGAGGGAAATGGATTCAATTTCTTCCATTTTATGATCGATCTTACCGGTGGTCCTTGTGTATATAAGAGATTGTCAGGCTGCGGTTCCGGTACAGAATATCTGGCAGTGACTCCCTGGGGCGATCTGTATCCCTGCCATCAGTTTGTAGGAGAAGAAAATTTCCTTCTGGGAAATGTGGACGAAGGGATCACAAGACCGGAAATCTGTCAGGAATTCAAAGGCTGCAACGTATATGCTAAGGAAGAATGTAAAAAATGCTTTGCGCGTTTCTACTGCAGCGGAGGCTGCGCGGCAAATTCTTATAATTTCAAAGGAAATATCAACGATGTTTATGAGATTGGCTGTGAGCTTCAGCGGAAGCGTGTAGAATGTGCGCTGATGATCAAAGCGGCGACAGCAGAAGAAGAGTAAGAGGTAAAGAAAAATGAAGAAGAAACAAGGAATACTTGTACTGATTCTTACTGTGATCGTGGTTGGTTTTCTGGCGTTTACCACAGCAGTAGGATTTGGTCCCGCAGGTATAGGCGCTGCCAAAAATATTAAGACCGGTCTGGATCTTGCCGGCGGTGTGAGCATTACGTATCAGGTAAAAGGGGATGCGCCTTCTCAGGAAGATATGGATGACACCATCTATAAGCTTCAGAAACGTGTGGAAGGATATAGTGAAGAGGCTCAGGTTTATCAGGAAGGGGACGACCGTATCAATGTAGAAATCCCCGGAGCGAAAGATGCGAATAAGATTTTGGAAGAGCTGGGCAAACCGGGTTCTCTGGAATTTCAGGATGAAAGCGGAGAAACGGTTCTGGATGGTTCAGATATTGCCGATGCAAAAGGGGCAGTGACGGAAGATCAGGTGACAGGTCAGAAACAGTATATCGTTTCTCTGAAACTGACAAAAGAAGGAACGAAAAAGTTTGCTGAGGCAACAGAAGCGAATCTGGGTAAGCAGATCGCTATCGTATATGATGGGGAAACCATCAGCGCGCCGACGGTACAGACAGTAATCTCCGATGGACAGGCGCAGATTACCGGTCAGGAATCCATTGAGGAGGCAAATGAACTGGCATCTGTGATTCGTATTGGTTCTCTGAAATTGGAGCTGACGGAGCTTCGCTCCAAAGTAGTAGGAGCTCAGCTGGGTGAAGATGCGATAAAGACAAGCCTTTTGGCAGGCGGAATCGGACTTGCTCTGGTTGCAATCTTTATGATGATTGTCTATGCCCTTCCTGGTGTAGTTGCCGCTATATCTTTGGCAATATATACAGGGCTGGAACTGGTGATGCTAAATGCTTTTGACCTGACACTTACGCTGCCGGGTATTGCCGGTATCATTCTTTCGATTGGTATGGCAGTAGATGCGAACGTTATTATTTACGCTCGTATCCGGGAAGAAATCTCCGCTGGAAAGAGTGTGAGAAGCGCAATCAAGATTGGATTCCAGAAAGCGATGTCTGCGATTGTGGATGGTAATATTACTACATTGATCTCAGCAGCCGTTCTGGGAGGGCTGGGTTCCGGAAGCGTCAAAGGCTTTGCCATGACGCTGGCTCTTGGTATTGTACTTTCCATGTTTACGTCTTTGGTAATTTCAAGATTGCTGGTAAATGCTCTGTATGCAGTTGGATTTAAAGCAGAGAAGTTTTATGGCAGACAGAAAGAGAGAAAAGCGATTGATTTTGTGGGAAAACGGAAAATCTTCTTCACGATTTCTATTATTTTGATTCTGCTGGCGCCTGTAGGAATGGGAATTTTTGCAGCAAAAGATGGAAAAGCCCTGAATTACAGTCTGGACTTTATGGGTGGAACTTCCACGAATGTGACTTTTAATGAAGATCTTACTCTTGCAGAGATTGACAAAGAAGTAAAGCCGATCTTTAAAGAGGTGACAGGAGACGCCGATATTCAGGCGTCCAAAGTAGCAGGCGGAAATGAAGTGGTATTTAAGACACGTTCTCTGTCTCTGGATGAGAGGGAAAAATTAAATCAGAAGCTGGTTGAAAAATTTGACGTAGATGCGAATGAGATCACTGCGGAAAATATTTCCTCTACCGTAAGCGCTGAGATGAGAAGAGATGCCTTCGTGGCGGTTGTGATCGCTACCATCGGTATGCTGCTCTATATCTGGTTCCGGTTTAAGGATATTCGTTTTGCATCCAGCGCCGTTTTGGCTCTGGTACACGACGTGCTGGTGGTTCTGGCGTTCTATGCGCTGGCAAGAATTTCCGTGGGAAATACATTTATTGCCTGCATGCTGACGATCGTTGGTTATTCCATCAACGCTACCATCGTTATCTTTGACCGTATCCGGGAAAATATGCGAAATATGGGGAAAAAGGCAGATCTGGCAGAGGTGGTAAATGTAAGTATTACCCAGACTTTGACCAGAAGTATTTATACGTCCTTTACGACCTTTATTACGATTTTCGTATTGTTTGTACTGGGTGTGCCTTCGATCCGGGAGTTTGCACTGCCGATCATGGTAGGTATTATCTGCGGCGCGTACTCTTCCGTATGCGTGACAGGTCCGCTGTGGTATACGCTGAAAACAAAATTTCATAAAAAATAAAGATTTCGTATACGAAGCGTGAATGTATAAAACGGACTGTCCCGTTAATGGCAGGAATCGAAACGGGTTCCTGATCCATTGATGGGGCAGTTCTCTTTTTCAAAGAATGACAGGAGAAAAGAATGGAAAAATGGGTAGTATCTGCCAAAAGGGCAGATTTTAAACAGATAGGAGATACGTTCGGGATTGATTCGGTGACGGCGCGGCTGATTAGAAACAGGGATATTGTGGGAGAAGAGGCGGTTCGAGAGTATCTTTACGGCGACAGGCGGGGACTTCATGATCCGTTTTTATTGAAGGATATGGAGAACACTGTGGAGATTCTGATAAAAAAGATTCAGGAAAAGAAAAAAATTCGGATTATCGGTGATTATGATATTGACGGAGTGATGGCAACATATATTTTGCTGAAAGGTCTGGAAGGGGTCGGTGCAGAGGTCAATCATGTGATCCCGAATCGAATGAAGGATGGATATGGATTGAATGAACATCTGATCCAGCAGGCATGGGAGGATGGGATTGACACCATCATTACCTGTGACAACGGGATTGCGGCAGGGAGTCAGATCCAAAAGGGAAAAGAACTGGGAATGACGATTCTTGTTACCGACCACCATGAGGTTCCTTTTCGGGAAACGGAGAAAGGGCGGGAAGAAATACTTCCCCCTGCGGACGCAGTGGTAAATCCAAAACAGAAGGAGTGTGCGTATCCATTTCCGGGAATCTGTGGGGCAACGGTGGCGTTAAAAGTGGTGGAGGCGCTGTACAGAAAGCAGCAGCCAAAGACGGATATTACAGACCAGCTTTTGGAATATGCAGGGATCGCTACCATTGGAGATGTGATGGAGCTGAAAGGGGAAAACAGAATTTTGGTGAAGGAGGGGCTGAAACGTCTTCACCATACTTCAAATCTGGGACTGCAGGAGCTTTGTCGGGTGAATCAACTGGAACCGGAGAATATCACGCCGTACCATATTGGATTTGTGTTGGGTCCCTGCTTGAATGCTACGGGAAGATTGGATACTGCCAGAAGAGCGCTGAAGCTTCTGTGTGCGGAAAATCGGGAGGAAGCTGCCCGGCTGGCGGGAGATTTGAAAGCGTTGAATGAGAGTCGGAAGGAGCTGACAGCGCAGGGGGTGGAAGAAGCTATTTTGCAGGTGGAAACTACACCTATCAAAAATGACAGCGTTCTGGTGGTCTATCTGCCGGAGTGCCATGAAAGTCTGGCAGGGATTATTGCAGGAAGGATACGGGAAAAATACCATAAACCTGCCTTTGTTCTTACCCGGGGAGAAGAGGGGGTAAAAGGTTCCGGGCGCTCCACGGAGAGCTACTCTATGTTTGAAAAATTGTGCGAGTGTGACGAATACCTGACAAAATACGGCGGTCATCCTATGGCGGCAGGTCTGTCTTTGGAAGAGGATAAGATCGAACCTTTTCGGAGGCGACTGAACCAGCTTTCCGGGCTGGGACCGGAAGATTTTGTGGAAAAGGTGCTGATCGACGTTCCTATGCCAGTGAACTATATTCGGAAAGATCTGATCCAGGAGATGAAACTTTTGGAACCCTTTGGCAAAGGAAATGAAAAACCCCTGTTTGCGCAGAAGGGGTTGCGGGTTATGGATGTGAGAGTTTTTGGAAAAAACAGAAATGTAGTGAAAGTAAAACTTGCAGATGAGATGGGTTATGGAATGGATGGGATTTATTTTGGAGATGGGGACCAATTTCTTGAAGACATCCGAGGAAAAGAAACACTGTCGATCGTCTACTATCCCGAAATCAACAGCTACCAGGGCAGAGAGACCTTGCAGGTGGTGATCCGCCACTATCGATAGTAATTATCAGCAGAAAAAGGAACTGTTGCTTAAAACATGATTCAGAAATATTTTAAGCAACAGTTCCTTTTTTCAACAACCTTTTTAGATATCGTAAAAATCTCCAATCATATCTTTGATCGCCTGCATATGATTATCCGTTTCGGTGATATTGCGGGAACATTTCTGCAATTCGTCGCTGATAGTTTCATAACCTTCAATTTTATCCAGATTTTTCTTATAGCGCAGTTGGTGTTCCAGACTTGCCCAGAAGTCCATACCGATGGTGCGGATTTGTATTTCTGCCCGGACAGGTGTTTTCCCCTTGGAGAAGAATACGGGAATCTCTACAATCATATGGTAGCTGCGGTAACCGTTGGGTTTTGGGGTTTTGATATAATCCTTGATTCGAATCACTTTCAGGTCATCTTGCTGAGTAAGAAGGTGGGCAACCGTATAAATATCATCGATAAATGGACAGATTACCCGGACGCCAGCCACATCATTTAATTGTCCCACAATATTTTCTTCTGTAAATTCATATCCCAGATGGAGGAGCTTCTGATAGATACTCATAGGCTTTTTGATTCTGGTTTTGATAAAGGAAATGGGATTGCGGTTGTATTTGCTGGAAAATTCATCGTCCAGCACTTCCAGTTTGGTTCGAATCTCCCGGATTGCGCAGCGGTACGTCATCATCAGATCGGAGAATTTCTTTGCGTTTCCGATAAAGATTACCGGGTTGATAGTGTCCAGCCAACGGGACTGTCCCAGCTTCTGTACAATCTCCACTGCAATCTGGGACAGGTTCTTTTTGTCCGTTTCTATGGTGATGTCTGCGGCAGCTTCGTAGTAAGAACGGCGTTCTTCCAGAAGTTCCCGAATACCTTCCGGACTGCGGCGTCCATTTAAGACAGGGCGGTTTTCATCTCTTCCCACCCTTTCAAAAATGGTGTCAGGCTGAGCGGTAAGAAGAATCACATAACTGTTTTGCTTCATGATTTTTATATTTTCTTCCTGAAGTACAGCGCCGCCTCCGCAGGAAATGATCAGATTATTTTTCTGCTGTAATTCCCGGAGAAGATTCGTTTCCAGTGTGCGGAAATACGTTTCCCCTTTGAGGGAGAAAATCTCTGGAATAGACATATTTTCCCGAGCTGCAATGATTTCGTCCATGTCAGCCACTTCCATATGACAGGTGTCATGAAGATATTGAGCTACGGAAGATTTTCCGGTTCCCATGAAGCCGATCAGAACGATGTTGTGACGGGGGCGGGAATCGCCGGGTATTTTATTTGTATTCATTTCAGACATGATAAACTCCTTTGCTGCATTCTTTTGTAAAAATACGATAACTCTTTGTATTATAACGGGTATCTTTACTTTTGTATAGCCATATCATATAATGAATATTAGTTTTCGTAAAAAGCAGGAGGTACAATATGGCAAAAGATTCCTTTTTGTATGAAAAGGTTTACAGAGATCTGAAAGAGAAAATCAGCCAGGGAATTTTAAAAGAAGGGGACAAACTGGATGCAGAGGAAGATATGGTGAAACAGTATCAGGTAAGCGCGATCACCATAAAAAAGGCTCTGGCGCTTCTTGTTCAGGAACGCTTGGTCGAACGGGTGCGAGGAAGAGGAAGCTTTGTGACCGGAAGCGCAGGAAAAGAGGCAGAGGAACCGGTACAAGAAACAGTCAGTGAGCCAATACAGGAAGAAAAGCTGATAGGTGTTATTTTTGAACATATCAGTTCCAGCTATGGTTTGCAGTTGTTGTATGAGATGGATCATCAGGTGAGAAAAGCAGGATATCATCTCTATCCCTGTTTTTCTTATGGAAATCAGGAATTGGAGAAACAGAGCATTACCTATTTGCGGGAAATTGGGGCGCAGGGTATCTGCATTATGCCAGTGCATGGGTCACACTATAATACAGAAATATTGAAGATGGTGATTGACGGATTTCCTGCTGTTTTGATTGATAAGAAGATGGAAGGAATCCCGTTGGATTCCGTACGCACCGATGGGGAGGAAGCGATTCGTAAACTGGTAGGGTATCTGGCGAAGCAAGGGAAAAAGAATATTGCCATGATCACGGTGGAAGAGAAGGGAACTTCTTCTCTTATGGAGCGGCAGAATGGATTTTTCCGGGGGATGGAAGAATGTGGACAGGAAGCTATGCCGCCTTGTCTCTTGCCTTATGTGGATTATGAAGATCCGTTTCAGGTGTATGGGAAAATCTATCGGGAAAGGATCGAAGAATATATAGAAAACTATGGGGCGCAATTAGACGGGCTGGTGTGTTTGGAGTATGGACTTGCCATGGAAACGGAGAAAATTCTTTCGGAGAAGGGATTGCTGCAGAAGATTCGAGTGTGCAGTGTGGATGAGAATTATCTTGGACCGGATCAGTATCACATGACACATGTGAAACAGGATGAAAAAAGAATCGCGGAATGTGCCGTGGAGTTGCTTTTGAAAAAAGTCAGGACAGGAGAACGGTGTTGGGAAGACTATCTGATTCCTGGAATTTTTGTGGAAAAGTAAATATTATATAAAAAGATCTTGTGCAGTGTATTCTGGAGTTAAAAACAGAATAGGGTGTGAAAGATCTTTTTTTGTTTGAAAGGAAAAGATACCTGACGAATTGTTTCGGACTTCGTGTTCTTATAATTCTGATAAAAATATAATTATTTATAATTAAAACATATTTTACAAGAATATAACGTGTTTTAGATGGAAAAACATATTATAAAAACGTATAATGAATGTTGAAAAGTAGAAAAGTAGAAAAGTGAGGTGTGTTATAGAAAAAAACGGATAAAACAAAAGGAAAAACGAACAAAAAATATGATTTAAAACTGTAGAAAACATATAAAATATATTATTATATTTACAAAACATAATTAATATGATATGGTGGATGTACAAATGATACAAATACCGGAAACGCAAAGGAGGAACAGGAAAATGAAATTGAAAAAAATTTGCGCGATTTTTCTTACAGCATGTATGGTGATGGGCACGATGACAGCTTGCGGAGAGAGCAAGGAAAAGGATGCGGAAGCAAAGGGAGATGGAGGGACAGTAAAAATACTCACTGCCGTTACCGGAGGAAAAGATGAGGAGGAGATGGAGCTCTTTGTACAGAAAATAGAGGAAGCGATAGGCATAGATGTGGAAATGGAAAAACCAGCTTCTGATTATTCCCAGGTTATGATGCAGAAACTGAGCGGCGGAGAAAAGTATGATCTTATTTATGTAAGCGCCAGTGAATATGCAAATCTTGTGGAGCAGGAGGCTTTGAAGGATATTACAGAATATGTAAAGAATTCTGATATCCTTTCTAATAATATCGAGCAACAGGAGTGGGAAGATATTACTATTGACGGAAAAGTATATGCCGGATTCAATAAAAAAGAGGTCTTTCGTGCAGTAGCGCTGAATAATACGTTGTTAAAGCAGGCGGGGATTGATTACAAAGAAATTGAGCCAACCATGGACGGTTATTATGAAGTGTTCAAAAAAATGAAGGAAACAAGTCAGGTGAAAGATTTTTATCCGTTTGATGTGATTTTGAAAGAAACTTGGGATCTTCAGCCATGGATGGCAGCAGCAGGTCTGAAAACAGGAGTTCAGCTGGATGAGAATGGAAAGAAATATGTTCCGATCTCTACGGATGCGGCAGCACCGGTATGGGAATGGTTTAAAAAATTATATGATGAAGGACTGATGGATCCGGGAGCTTTCGTAGATACAACTACAGATATGAGAGAAAAGATGGGAGCATCATCCCAGAAAATAGGATGCAGCGTTGATTGGGCGGCGTGGATCGGTCTCCATAATGCCAATGCGCAGACAGAAGGGATTACAGAAGAAGAATATGAAGTGGTATCTCTTCCGGGTCTGAAAACACCGGATGGAAACTATATGCTGGGAAAAGGCGGCGCCAGTCTGTATGCAGTGCCGGCGAATGCGGAAAATGTAGAAGGTGCAATCAAGGTTCTGGAGTATTTTGCAACACAGGAAGGCGGAGAACTGTTATCTATAGGTGTGGAAGGTTATGATTATACAAAAGAAGGCGATACTTACACTTTGACAGAGACAGGAAAAGCTCATGGAAAGGATCATGGAGCTCCAGTGCCGATCTATAAAGATTTTAAGGCTCCATTTGGTTATAATCCAGGAATGGAAGAGGCTCTCAGTTACGGAGAGTATGCATCCATAGAAATGACAATCCCTAATGAAGCAGAATATAAAGAAATTGTAGGAAAATGGGGAATTCAGATTGTAAAAGGAGAAGTATCTTCAGAAGAAGGGCTTGCCAATATGCGCCAGGAATTGAAAGAGCGTGGTGTAACAGAAGTATAGTCCTTTTGATACGGAGGAACAGGTTGTGAAAAAAGATAAAAATGTATGGAAGAAGGTAAAACGTTATCGCGGTATCTATCTGATGCTGCTTCCTGTACTGGTATATTTTTTGGTGTTTTCTTATTACCCGTTGGTATTGGGAATCATAAACAGTTTCCAGAAAGTTAAAATTCTGGGTGGATCTGAATTTGCAGGAATGGATAACTATATAAATGTAGCTACAAGCAGCACGTATCAACAGGCGTTGGGAAATAGTTTGATTGTGGGAATCGGGACTTTTCTTCTTCAGTTTGTATTGGGACTGGTTATTGCATTGCTGCTCAATGAGGTAAAAAATAAGGTTGCGAGATCTTTGATTCAGACCGTCACATATATTCCTTATCTGTTGTCATGGGCAGTAGTGGGAGGTCTGTGGATCACTATTTTTTCCCCTACCGGTATGATTAACGGAATCTTGGAAATGTTTTCTTCAGGAGATTTTCAGCCAATCGTATTTATGTCAGAGCCGATATTTGCAAGGGGGATTATGATTTTCACGGGAGCATGGAAAGGCGCAGGATATTTTGCAGCTCTTTTCCTGGCAACTATAGTCAGTCTGGATTCTTCCATCTATGAAGCGGCACAGATTGACGGAGCTTCCCGACTTCAACAAATTATGAGAATCACCCTGCCGCAGATTAAACCAACCATGAAAATTGTAACGGTTTTGAGTGCTATGGGGGTACTGAGAAACTTTGACCAGATTTTTATTATGGGAAATCCTTCTATCAACGATAAGGTGCAAAATCTGCTGGTGTTGATCTACAATGACGGAATTTTAAAATTCGATGTAGGTACAGCTACAGCAGCGGCAACACTGGTGTTGTTAGTTACCATGTTGATCTCTTTCGTTGTACGGAAATTAATCGGTTATGATCAGGCTTATGACTAGGAGGGTGAAGATGAAGAATAAAAATTTAAGAAATGAATTACACCCAGTGCAAAAAGTGATCATGTGGGCTTTACTTCTGGCGCTGGTGCTGATGATGGCGCTTCCTATGTGGAATGTTTTGGTTGTGGCAACTTCTTCCCGTTTATCTGCAAGCCAGAGCGGAATTAAGCTTTGGTGGGACTCCTTTAGTTTGGGAGGGTTTGAATACGTATTTTCTGTATCAAAATTAATGAGACCATTTTTAAACTCTCTGTTTGTCACTACAGTGGCAACGGTGATTCAAGTTATTTTATCTTCCTTTGCCGGATATGTACTGATCCAGAAAGATCTGCCTTTTAAAGGATTTATTACTTCTTTTGTTATGCTTACTATGATGATTCCGGGAGATTTGACACTGATTTCCGTGTATCAGCTGAATAAGCAGTTAAATTTACTGAACAGTTATACAGGATTGATCATGAATGGACTTGTTTCTGGATTCAGTATTTTGCTGATGCGCAATTATTTTGATACGGTGCCTTATTCTCTTGCAGAATCAGCACGGATTGACGGCGCAGGAGAAATTAAAATCTTTGCCGGAATTTTTATGCCTACTTCTTTGCCAGGGCTGGCAACTGTATTTTTCATGGAGTATGTGGGAAAATGGAATTCCATTATGCTTCCGGCAACATTGATTACAGATCAGGATAAATACACATTGCCGTTAATGCTCAAAGCGATGATTACTTCGGATGCGGCGACATCGGGTACTGCGATCGCACCGGAAAATGCAGTGATGGCAACGATTATTATTTCTACAATACCGTTGCTTCTGATCTATATTTTTGCACAGCGTTATCTGCTGGAAGGTATGAATCTTGGTGCGGAGAAAGGGTGAAAAAATGGGAAATGTAAAGACTGACAAATTGGAGATTTTGGTAAAAAAAGAGCAGGAAGGAACTTATTTTCGGGCGGGATTTCAGGTTCCGGAAAATATAGAGGCGATGGAAATCTCTTATACTTATCCTCGATTTGTACGGGAAAAAAATGAAAAGGGAGAGATTCTTAGCAGGGAACAAAATATTATCGATTTGGCAGTGAACGGGCCGGGAGAAACCTATATAGGTTCTTCCGGCTCCAATCGCAGTTCTATTCGCCTGTCTCCTTACGGCAGTTCTCAGGGTTTTGCCCCCTGCGAAATTCTTCCGGGGACATGGCAGATTCTTTTGGGGGCTTATAAAATTCAGGAGCAGGGATGTCCGGTCGTGTATGAGTTTCGTTTCTTTGAGAAGGAAAGAAAACTTTATAAAGGGGATACTCATATGCATACCACAGGTTCTGATGGAAACTGTGAACTGGATGAAATTGCAGAGTTGGCGAAAAAAGAAGGTTTGGACTATATTTTTATTACCGATCATAATAATTATGCCCATAATACGCAGATTCGTTCTCGGGAAGGAATTACAGTACTTCCGGGAGCTGAATGGACGCATTACAAAGGTCATGCTGGCATGCTGGGGGTAGAACGTCCTTTTGACAATGCGTTTTGTGTCAATGACGCACAGGAAATGGAGAAGCGTCTGAAACAGGCAAAAGAACGAGGGGCGCTTCGGGTGTTGAATCATCCTTTTTGTCCAAACTGTGGATGGAGATGGGGATTGGAGAAGGTGGATTACGATCTTATTGAAGTATGGAACGGAGCGACCCCAGATGGTGTGAATCGTCAGTGTCTGGATTGGTGGGAAAGTCAGCTAAAACAGGGAAAACAGATAGCGGTAACAGGAGGCAGTGACTTTCATAAAGTGGAGTATGGAAGAATGATTGCTTCCCCCTGTACTTGTCTTTTCGCAATGTCGAGGACGAGAGAGGATTTGATGGAAGCTTTGCGAAAAGGACATGGGTTTGTGGTATATAGTCCAGATGGTCCTATGGTTTCGGCAGAGGCAGGAGGATTTTTAATGGGGGACGTGATACCTTCCCAGACAAAGATACACTGGCATTTTTGGAATTTGCAGAAGGGAGATCGGATTGTACTTTTGTCAGACCGGGAGAAAGAGGTTCTTTTGGTGGGGGATGATGTGAAAGAAGTATTCTTAGAACGGACTCCAGAAAATGGCAGTTATGTGCGGGCAGAAGTATGGAGGGGAGAGGAAAATGCCGAAAAGATGCCAGTACTTTTGACGAACCCATTTTATCTTGTAAAATAGTAAGGTACGTGCTAAAATAAAATCAGAAATCTATTTTGGGGATGGAGGATTTTATGGCAAAGTATGTAATGGCCCTGGATGCGGGAACTACAAGCAACCGCTGTATCCTGTTTAATAAAAAGGGCGAGATGTGCAGTGTGGCGCAGAAGGAATTTACCCAGTATTTTCCCAAACCGGGCTGGGTAGAACACGATGCCAATGAGATATGGTCTACCCAGTTGGGGGTGGCTGTGGAGGCTATGTCCAAGATCGGAGCGACGGCGGAAGATATTGCAGCGATTGGTATTACGAATCAGCGGGAGACTGCCATCGTCTGGGATAAGTATACGGGCGATCCTGTCTATCATGCTATTGTGTGGCAGTGCAGGAGAACTTCAGAATATTGTGATTCTCTGAAAGAGAAGGGACTGACGGAGGTTTTCAGACAGAAGACGGGACTAATCATTGACGCTTATTTTGCAGGGACAAAGATCAAATGGATTCTGGATCATGTTCCCGGAGCAAGAGAAAGAGCGGAAAGAGGAGATCTGCTGTTTGGAACGGTGGAGACCTGGCTGATCTGGAAACTGACTAAGGGCGCTGTACATGTTACCGATTATTCCAATGCATCCAGAACACTGCTGTTTAATATTAATACGCTGGATTGGGATGATGAGATTTTAAAGGAGCTGGATATACCACGAGGGATGCTGCCAAGACCGATGCCTTCCAGTTGTGTGTATGGGAAGGCGGATGCGTCTTTTCTGGGCGGCGAGATTCCCATTGGAGGAGCGGCAGGGGATCAGCAGTCAGCGCTTTTTGGACAGACCTGCTTTGAAGCGGGAGATGCGAAAAATACATATGGAACAGGATGTTTTCTGTTGATGAATACGGGAGAAAAACCTGTATTTTCCCAGAATGGTCTGGTGACAACGATTGCATGGGGCATTGATGGAAAAGTGAACTATGCGCTGGAAGGCTCTATTTTTGTGGCAGGAGCGGCAATCCAGTGGCTTCGGGATGAATTGCGGGTAATCGATTCTGCGGCAGATTCCGAATATATGGCAAAGAAAGTAAAGGATACCAATGGCTGCTATGTGGTTCCTGCATTTACGGGACTGGGCGCTCCTTACTGGGATCAGTATGCCAGAGGAACGATCGTGGGGCTGACCCGTGGAGTAAATAAGTATCATATTATTCGGGCAACGTTGGAATCTATTGCCTGTCAGGCGCATGATGTGATCCGGGCGATGGAGGCAGATTCCGGTATAACGATCACCTCTTTAAAGGTGGACGGCGGCGCTAGCGCCAATGATTTTCTTATGCAGACGCAGGCGGATATGATACAGGAACCGGTAAAACGTCCTTCCTGCGTGGAGACGACAGCGATGGGAGCCGCTTATCTGGCAGGGCTGGCAGTAGGCTACTGGTCAGATAAGGAGGAGGTAAAGAAAAACTGGGCGATCGACCGAATCTTTACGCCGGAGATTTCCAGAGAGGAACAGGAAAAGAAGATGAAAGGATGGCAGAAAGCTGTCCGATATTCTTTTGGATGGGCAAAAGAAGAATAATAGAATAGATGATTGCAGAGAACAGAGACAGGCAATGGACAGCGCTCCTTATGGGAGTGTTCATTGACCTGTCTTTTTTATGATGTCAGGGCAGAATTGTGGAAGTGCGTAGCACGAAACAATTCGTCAGGCATCTTTTAACCCCAATATCTTTTTAGAAAAACAGGAGGAAGAACAGATGTATGATGTGTTGATTATTGGCGCCGGTGTCTGCGGAAGCGCAGCGGCAAGGGAATTATCCAGATATCAGCTGCAGATTGCGGTGGTGGAAAAGGGAGAGGATGTCTGCTGCGGAACCTCAAAGGCGAACAGTGGAATTGTCCATGCGGGATTTGACGCTGTTCCGGGAAGTCTGATGGCGAAGATGAACGTACAGGGGAATTTTATGATGGAGGAGTTGTCCCGGGAACTCGATTTTCCTTATCGGAAAAATGGCTCTCTGGTGCTGTGTTTTCAGGAGGAGGATATCCCCCGGCTGGAGGAACTAAAAAGACAGGGAGAGAAAAATGGAGTTCCCGATCTTGAAATTTTGGGACGGGAAGAGCTTGCCGCTATGGAGAGAAATATTTCTCCGGAGGCAGTGGCGGCATTGTATGCGCCCACTGGCGGCATCGTCTGTCCTTTTGGGTTAAATATTGCGCTGGCAGAGAATGCGGCGGTAAATGGAGCGCAGTTTTTTTTCGATACAGAAGTGAAGCAGATCGAGAGGATAAAACAGGGCTACCGGGTTCTGACCAGTCGGGAAAGTTTTGAGACAAAATGCGTAATCAATGCGGCTGGCGTGTATGCCGATGTTTTCCATAATATGGTCAGCGAACACAAGATTCATATTACTGCCAGAAAAGGAGAATACCATCTTTTGGATCGGAGTGTGGGAAATTTTGTGGAACATACGATTTTTCAGCTTCCGGGGGAGTATGGAAAAGGCGTTTTGGTAACGCCTACCACTCATGGGAATTTGCTTGTGGGTCCTACGGCGCAGGATGTGCCGGATAAAGAGGGAACGAATACCACCTTTGCAGGGATGCAGCAGGTGGCAGAAAAAGCGGAGAGAAGCGTAAAGGGGCTTCCTTTTGGCCAGGTGATCACATCCTTTGCAGGACTTCGGGCACATGAGGATGGTCATGAATTTATCATAGAGGAGGTAACGGATGCGCCGGGATTTTTCGACTGCGCCGGAATTGAATCGCCGGGACTTACCAGCGCCCCGGCAATCGGAGCGCGGCTGGCAAAAATGGTTTCGGAAAAGCTTCAGGCTGAGAAAAAAACAGATTTTATTTCCCAAAGAAAAGGGATAGTAAATCCTCGCACCCTTCCCAGAGAGGAGTGGAAGAAACTGATAGAAAAGCAGCCGGCTTACGGGAATGTGATCTGCCGCTGTGAAAGTGTTACAGAGGGAGAGATTCTGGATGCGATTCATCGTCCGTTAGGAGCAAAATCGCTGGATGGGGTCAAGCGGAGGACCCGAGCGGGAATGGGACGATGCCAGTCGGGATTCTGCGCGCCGAAAACTATGGAAATCCTGGCAAGGGAATGGGAGGTTCCCATGGATCAGCTTACGAAGGCAGGAGGAAATTCCAGATTACTTGTGGGAAATACAAAGGAAGATTTTCGGGGAGGAACGATATGAGACAGTATTATGATGTAGTAATTATAGGAGGCGGTCCGGCAGGGCTGGCGGCAGCGGTGGCTGCCCGGGAAAATGGGATACAGGATATTCTGATTCTGGAAAGAGATCGGGAACTGGGAGGAATTTTGAATCAGTGTATTCATAATGGATTTGGGCTTCATACCTTTCGGGAGGAACTTACCGGACCGGAATATGCCGAGCGGTTTATCAGACAGGTGGAAGAACTGGAAATTCCCTATGAATTGAATACGATGGTATTGGAGATCAGTCCGCAAAGAGAAGTTACGGCGCTGTCTCGCCAGGAGGGGCTTTTTACGGTACAGGCAGGAGCGGTGATTCTGGCTATGGGGTGTCGGGAAAGATCCAGAGGCGCTCTGCGGATTCCAGGCTACCGTCCAGCGGGGATTTATTCGGCGGGAACGGCGCAGAGGCTGGTAAATATGGAAGGCTTTTTGCCGGGACGGGAAGTAGTGATTCTGGGGTCTGGTGATATTGGCTTGATCATGGCAAGGCGGATGATGCTGGAAGGAGCCAAGGTGAAAGTAGTGGCAGAATTGCTTCCTTATTCCGGGGGATTGAAGAGAAATATCGTGCAATGTCTGGATGATTTTCAGATTCCTTTGAAGCTGAGCCATACGGTTGTGGATATCAAAGGAAAAGAGAGGGTGGAATCGGTGACTCTGGCGAAGGTGGATGAAAACAGAAGACCGATTCCCGGTACTGAGGAAGAATATACTTGTGATACCTTACTGCTGTCTGTAGGGCTTATCCCGGAGAATGAACTTTCCAGAGGGATGGGAGTGGAAATGAATCCTGTAACCAATGGACCGAGAGTTAATGAAAGTCTGGAAACGAATCTGTCTGGTGTGTTTGCCTGCGGCAATGTGCTGCACGTGCATGATCTGGTGGATTTTGTGTCGGAGGAGGCGGCGCTGGCGGGAAAACATGCGGCGGAATATATCAAAAAGAAGCAAGAAATCCAGAAGAATACAAGAGAAATCCCGGTGCGGGGAGAAAATGGTGTGCGCTATACCGTTCCGGAAATGATCCGCCCGGAACAAATGGAAGAAAAGCTTCCCCTGCGTTTTCGGGTGGGGCAGGTGTACCATCAGTGTTACCTTTCCGTTTATCTGAATGGAGAAAGAATTTTGCACAGGAAAAGACCGGTGATGGCTCCGGGAGAGATGGAAACGGTGTGGTTGGAAAAGAAAAAGTTAGAAGAGTACCCGGATCTGACGCAGATTACTGTTCGGATCGAGGAAGAATAGGAGGAAGGTTTATGGAAGAGAAAAATCTGATCTGTATTGGTTGTCCTTTGGGCTGCGCTCTGAAAGTGTGGCTTCGGGATGGAAAAGTAGAAAAAATTGAAGGAAATACCTGTAAAAAGGGCGCTGCTTACGGAGAAAAAGAAGTGACGGCGCCAGCCAGAACACTGACCTCCACTGTTCGGGTAACAGGTGGGGTCTATCCGGTGGTTTCGGTGAAAACAGCTTCTGATATTCCCAAGGGGCAGTTGATGGAATGTATGAAGATTTTACAGCATACAGAGGTGAAAGCGCCAGTAAAATCCGGCGAGGTGATCGTGAAGAACATAGGGGGAACTGGTGTTGATCTGGTAGCCACAAAAACAGTAAATAAATATTGAAAATGGATGTAAATGCTCCACCCGGCTCTTGCTTTTCCAGAAGGATTCCTGTAGAATATTTGTAGAAAATATCGATAGGAGGAAGTTATGGCATCGAAGGTAAAAAATATGACCTCCGGTTCTCCGGGAAGGCTGATTATCATGTTTGCGATCCCGCTGATGTTGGGAAATATTTTTCAGCAGTTTTATACCATGGTAGATACGATGGTAGTGGGACAGTTTGTGGGGATTCAGGCACTGGCTGCGCTGGGGGCGGCGGACTGGCTAGTGTGGCTGGTGCTGGGACTGGTTTCTGGTATGACCCAGGGATTTTCTATTCTGGTTTCTCAGTATTACGGGGCCCGGGAATGGAAAAAAATGAAACAGTCCATTGCATGGAGTTACATACTTACCGCAATTACGGCGATACTTGTTTTGGTGATCAGTCAGGCGGCGGTATATCAGGTGATGGTTTTTCTGAATACACCGTCCAATGTTATTGATATGTCTATGATATATCTGAGGATTGTTTTTTGCGGGATTCCGGTTATTGCCGCTTACAATATCCTTGCCGCTGTTTTAAGGGCGATGGGAAACAGCCGCTCTCCGCTGATGGCGATGATCGTGGCAGCGCTCACAAACGTGGTGCTGGATCTGCTTTTTGTAGCAGGATTTCACTGGGGTGTGGCAGGTGCGGCAGCAGCGACGGTGATCGCTCAGGCAGTTTCGGCAATTTACTGTCTGATCGTTTTGAGAAAAATTGAGCTGGTGAAGCTCGGCAGGGAGGATTTTAAACTTCAGCCGGGAATGACAGAAAAGTTGTTGAAATTGGGTGCTCCTCTTGCTTTTCAGAATGTGATCATTTCCGTGGGAGGTCTGACCGTTCAGTATGTGGTCAATGGTTTTGGATTTTTGTTTGTTGCCGGTTTTACTGCTACTAATAAGCTGTACGGCGTTCTGGAGCTGGCGGCAATTTCCTATGGATATGCGATCACCACGTATGTAGGGCAGAACCTGGGAGCAGGAGAGATTCGAAGGATCCGAAAGGGTGTGACCAGCGGAACGGTTATGGCGGTTGTCACTTCTCTGCTCGTATCGGTGATCATGGTGGTACTGGGAAGACCGATTCTGTCGCTGTTTGTATCGGGAGATCCGGGACAGGTGCAGCAGGTTTTGGATATTGCTTATAAGTATCTGTTTATTATGGCTGTTTTTCTGTGGGTACTGTATCTTCTGTATGTATATCGTTCGGCGATTCAGGGACTGGGAAATACGGTGATCCCTCTTGCCAGCGGCATCGCGGAATTTGTAATGCGTATCAGCGTGGCGGTGCTTTTGCCGAAGCTGATCGGAGAAGACGGAATATTTTATGCGGAAATCTGTGCATGGACTGGGGCAGCCGTCCTTTTGATCATCAGTTATTTTGCTGTTATGCGGAAGGTCAGGGCGCGAACCCAAACAGCGCAGTTTTAAAAAAGAAGAATTGGGAGGAAAACAAGATGGAGAAAAGAAGATTGGACAAGCTGGGAATTGAAACTTCTCTTCTGGGATTTGGCTGTATGCGGTTCCCTACGCTGGAGGATGGAAAAATTGACGAAGTCACCGCAGAAAAGATGCTGGATCAGGCGATGGCACAGGGGGTTACGTATTACGATACCGCATTTCCCTATCACAATGGAGACAGCGAGCCGTTTGTGGGCAGAGTCCTGAACAAATATGACCGTTCCTCTTATTACCTTGCCACGAAGCTCCCCGTATGGATGGTGGAGACGAGAGAAGATGCGGAGAAGATCTTTGAAGATCAGTTAAAACGGCTGGACAAAGAATATGTGGATTTTTATCTTCTTCACGCTTTGGATAAAGAGCGATTTGAGAAGGTGAAAAAACTGGGGCTTATTGAAATGTGTGAAAAATTCCGTCAGGAAGGAAAAATCCGTTATCTGGGATTCTCTTTCCATGATGATTATGAGGTATTTGAAGAAATCATCAACAGCCATGACTGGGATTTTTGCCAGATTCAGTATAATTACATGGATACAGATGTACAGGCAGGGGATAAAGGCTATGCGCTGGCGGAACAGAAGGGCATTCCTATGGTGATCATGGAACCGGTACGGGGAGGACTTCTGGCAGGATTTTCCGATGACATTGAAGAAATGTTCCGGGAGACCAGACCGGATCAGAGTATTGCTTCCTGGGCGCTTCGCTGGGTAGGCTCCCATAAAAATGTAAAAGTAATCTTAAGCGGTATGAGTACGCCGGAACAGGTGGAAGATAACCTGAAAACCTTCGATCATTTTGAAGTATTATCGGAAAAAGAGCAGGATACCGTAAAACGGGTTGTGGACACTTTAAAGGGAAGAGTACAGAATGGCTGTACCGGCTGCCGTTACTGTATGCCATGTCCTTCTGGTGTGGATATCCCGGGAAGCTTCCGCATCTGGAACGACTACCATATTTACCAGATATACAGCTTCGTGCAGAATCGTTGGGAGAAAGAACTGTCTGCTGATGCAAAACCGGAAAATTGCGTGGAGTGCGGCGCTTGTGAGGAGCAGTGCCCGCAGAAAATCAGCATTCGGGAACATCTGAAACGAGTACAGGCAGAATTAGATCATCCGGTGTGGAAATAAGCGGAAATTACAAGGCGGCGTTTCCTGTTCCTATAAGAGAGGACAGGAACGCCGCTGTTTCTTATCTGTTTTTAAAAGGAGAAAAAGATGTATACTCTTATTTTTTTAGCAATCCTTGTTTTTCTGGTAAATCTGCCGGATTATGTAAAAAAACATCTTACGCAAAAAATCGCTGTTGAAAGCTGTGAAGCCAGAGATAATTTTCAATTAGCGCAGTGGAATCCAATAACAAAGATAGAATGGCTGCGTTTGTATCCATTAAAAAAGGTTTTCATGGGAGGACTGTGGAGCTTTTGTTTGTATGCTTCGGTTCGAGGTATTTTTGTGACGGTGAACGACTACCATACCAGTTTTTTATGGCTTACCATCTTCTTTTGGGCGATAACACTTTTGTCAGTTCGCAAGGTCTGGCGCTATATTCGATTGCCGTACCACTGTGTACCTATATTGAATCATACGCAGACAAAAGAAGAATTAAAGGATTCTTTACAGGGAGAATGTTTTGAAAAAGTAGCGTTTCAACATGAACGGCTGCGAAAATATTTCCATGTTCTTCTCAGCGAAAATTGGGCTGTGATCGATGGATTCCTGATTTCACGAAAAGCAGTCAGGAAGATATATTTTTTGCATGAAAACCCAATTGTAAACCATGTGCAAATAAAATTTGTATATGTTAACGGAGAAGAAATTCGTTTTACCAGCAGGAAGCTTTATGCAAATGAGCTGCGTGATATGGAAATATCTGCATTCTTACATAAAATAGCGCAGGAGGTTGTTGAAAAAGAAGAAGCGGAAAGTACGCCGGAGAAAAAAGACCAAGCCATTATTTACTGGAATATGAACTATAAAGGAAAATTTAAAAGAACATTGTGGTTTATTCCGGTAGTTGTTGTTTTATGCTTTTTAACGCCTTTGTTTATGGGTTCCTTCTGGTATTTGTATGATGTGATCCTTGTTGTGATTCTGGTGTGGCAGTTACGATATACCTATAAAAGGATGAAAATGGAGGAAGAGAAATCCAAAGAAGGTATTGACTCCAACGTAACGTAATAGTTTAGAGTGTACTTATCGAGAGGAGGGAAAATCCAATGATGACAGTAAATGAAGTGAGCAGGTTGAGCGGGGTGAGTATACGCACTCTGCAATATTATGATACCATAGGACTTCTGCCGCCGACAGAATATACAGCAGCAGGAAAGGTTTGTTTATAGAAGCGTCAAATACAGTGAAAAGATACAAAATCAGGTGTGGAATTGTTTATAAAGCTATAAAATGCTGTTAAAAAAACAAAAGTACGAAAAAATTGTTTATAAAAGCAAGAAACACTGTTGAAAAAAACAAAAATGCGAAAAAATTGTTTATTAGAACGCAAAAGCCTTATAAAAAACACAGTTTGGTATCTGAGCGGGAGGGGGAAGTGATTATGAGAGACACTCATATATTTTTGCGAAAACAAGCAGGGGCAGTTTTGTTACTTGTTCTTACATTATCGTTTGTATCCTGTCAATCTTCGGAAGAAAACACGTATCTGGAATATGGACAGGTTAAGTGGGGGATGATGCCGGAAGAGGTTTTGGAGCTTCTGGAGGTTTCCTCGGAGAATATTGTGACGCAGGATGTGGCGGAAAATGTGGAGTATTATCTTCTGGAAAACATAGAGTTTGGCGGAGAAAAGACCTCTCAGCTGGCATTGAATTTTATGGATACTGCAGGAGCCGTTGGGTTGGTGGAGATTTACGCTTACTATCCAGAAAATACGGATATGGAAAAAGTAAAAAAAGAAATGAAGCGAATTTACGGTGATTCCATACCGGAGGTTTATGAATATGGGAGAAGTTCTATATCCCCAGAGCAGATACAGGAAGACGTTATAAAGGAATCTGAAACGGTGAAGGTATGGGGTGGTCCGAAATTGTCTCAGGTTTTGGAAGAAGAAGCCTTCAGCCAATATCGAGAATTGCGGTTTCCTTCTCCCATGGAAATGCAGGAAGAAACATGGGAACGATTCAGAGAAAATGCGAGACTGGTGACGGGGGAATGGGTGAATCTTCCTGGAGAGGGAGGCAAAGCGGTTCATTTTGACGGTTACAATCTGGCGGTGTATAAGAAAGTGGCAGATGGGAAAGGGGAGTAATCTGCGTTCAAGAATTCATTTACCTACTTTCCCTCAGGAAAGAATCATGCTATAATGTCAATATCTATCAGCTCACAAAGGAGAAAGAGAGGTCTCGGGAGGCGCCTATGAAATGTGAAGATTCACTGACAAAAATAGAAGCATATATTCATAATAAAATGTCTTACCGGGAATTGGAAGATTTTCTGGAGCATGTGAAAGAGTGTCCAGATTGTTATGACGAACTGGAAACGTATTATACGATCACAGTGGGGATGAAGTATCTGGAAGAAGAGAGGCTGGAGGCGTATAATATCCCCCAGATGCTCCGGGAAGATCTGAAAAAGAAGGAGCGGTATGTGCGCCGGGTGCATGCAGTGACCGGGGCGCTGTTTACCGGAGGACTGATTGGGCTTATTGTAGCGGCAGTTCTCATGCTGCTCTATCTGGGACGTATTGAGATGCCCGTCCTGTTTTGAGGGAAAGGATTTATAATGTATGAGTGAAAAGATTGTATTGATTGATGGACATAGTATATTGAACCGGGCTTTTTACGGGCTGCCGGATCTGACCAATTCGGAAGGACTTCACACAAATGCCGTGTATGGCTTTCTGAATATCATGACACGAATACTGGAAGAAGAGAAGCCTCAGTACCTGACTGTGGCTTTTGATTTACATGCGCCTACCTTCCGCCATCAGAAATATCAGGCGTATAAAGGGACAAGAAAAGCGATGCCGGAAGAGTTGAGGGAGCAGGTTCCACTGATGAAGGAAGTGCTGCAGTCCATGGGAGTGCCGACCGTCTCTATGGAAGGGTATGAGGCAGATGATCTTCTGGGAACCATTGCGAGAAGAAGTGAGGAAAAGGGAATGGATGTAACCATCGTTTCCGGTGACAGGGATCTTCTTCAGCTGGCAACGGATAAGATTTTGATAAGAGTTCCCAAGACTCGCGGAGGCAAAACTGTCATTGAGGATTATCATACGGCGGAAGTGCTGGAAACTTACCAGGTAACACCGCCTCAGATCATCGAATTAAAGGCGCTGATGGGTGATACGGCAGATAATATCCCGGGAATTCCGGGAGTAGGAGAAAAGACCGCCACCAAATTGATCGTGGAATACGGTTCTATCGAGAATGCCCATGAACATTTGGAGGAGATCAAGCCAAATAAAGCAAGAGAATCTCTGAGGGAGCATTATGATCTGGCGGTTCTCAGCAAAGATCTGGCAACGATACGGGTGGACAGCCCGGTGGAATTTTCCTGGGAGGATGCAAAGCTGGAAAATCTATATACACCGGAAGCTTATGAGATGTTTAAACGGCTGGACTTTAAGAATCTGCTGACAAGATTTGAAAAAGTGGAGGCGAGCGCAGCGCCGCAGGTGGAGATTCTGGAGGAGTTGGGAGAAGTGCAGAATCTTTGGGAGAAAGCAGGAGCTTGTGAGCGGGCGGGCGTATCGCTGGTAGAAGGAAAGCAGGAAGTTCTGGGTGTCGGTCTGGCTTTTGAGGAGCAAAAAGCCTGGTATATTCCAGTGTCTGGTTTTGTTACAGAGGAATATCTTTTGGATCAAGTGAAAAATCTCTTCCAGAAAGAGCTTTTGGTGGGAACACCGGATATCAAGAGCTTGCGAAAGAAAGTGGATATCACCTGCCACAAAGGGATTTTTGATCTGACAATCGCAGCGTATCTGTTGAATCCTCTGAAAAGTGAGTATTCCTATGATGATGTGGCAAAGGAATATCTGGGAGAACAGTTTCCGTCCCGGGAAGAAATTTTCGGAAGCGGAAAACACATAGATCTTTCCATGGAAGAGCAGGAAAAAGTGACACAGTACGGGGCGTATCAGGCATACGTATCTTTTGCGGCGCAGAAACCGATGACAAAGGCTCTGGAAGAGACGGGAATGCGGGAGCTTTTTGAAGAGATTGAAATGCCGCTGGCATTCACATTGGATGATATGGAAAAAGAGGGTATTCTGGTGCGGGCGCAAGAACTGAAAGATTACGGAGAAAAATTACAGATTCGTATTCAGGAACTGGAAGAAAAGATTTATGAGCAGGCAGGAGAAACTTTTAATATCAACTCTCCCAAGCAGCTGGGTGTGATTTTGTTTGAAAAAATGGGAATGCCGGGAGGAAAGAAGACAAAGACAGGCTATTCTACAGCGGCGGAGGTTCTGGATAAACTGGCGCCGGAATATCCCTTCGTGGCAGATATTCTGGAATATCGCCAGCTTACTAAACTGAAATCCACGTATGCGGACGGACTGGCAGGATATATTCAGGAAGATGGAAGAATTCATTCCAGTTTCAATCAGACAATCACGGCAACGGGAAGAATCAGCAGTACGGAGCCGAATCTGCAGAATATTCCTGTAAGGATGGAATTGGGACGAATGATCCGCAAAGTTTTTGTTCCGAGAGATGGCTTTGTATTTCTGGATGCAGATTATTCCCAGATTGAGCTGCGGGTGCTGGCTCATCTTTCCGGAGATGAGATGCTGATCCAGGCGTACCGGGAAGCGCAGGATATTCACAGGATCACGGCTTCGCAGGTGTTCCACATTCCTTTTGAGGAAGTAACGCCTTTGCAGAGAAGAAATGCCAAGGCCGTAAATTTTGGCATTGTATACGGGATCAGTTCTTTTGGACTGAGTCAGGATCTCAGTATTACAAGAAAAGAAGCGACGGAATATATTGAAAAATATTTTGCTACGTATCCTAAGATTAAGAGTTATCTGGATGGAGAGGTGGAAAAGGCAAAAAAAGACGGTTATGTGACAACGATGTTTGGACGCCGCCGTCCGGTGCCGGAGCTGAAATCCAGCAATTTTATGCAGCGGTCATTTGGAGAACGGGTAGCCATGAATTCACCGATTCAGGGAACAGCGGCAGATATCATTAAGATTGCCATGATCCGGGTGAATGAGGCTTTGCGTAAGGCAAATCTGCGATCCCGGCTGATTTTGCAGGTGCATGACGAGCTTCTCATTGAGACTGCCCGGGAAGAACTGGAAGAAGTATCCCGGATACTGAAAGAGGAAATGCTGGGAGCTGCCAAACTGGCAGTGCCGCTGGAAGTGGATATGCATACCGGAGAAAACTGGTATGAAGCAAAATAAACAAAAAGGATAAAGGGAGGGCGAGAGATGAAAGTGATCGGTGTAACCGGCGGTATAGGCGCCGGAAAAAGTGAAATATTGAATTTTATCGCGGATAACTGGAATGCCACGGTGGTGGAGGCAGATGAGGTGGGGTATCTTGTGATGCGTCCGGGAAAGACTTGCTTTGCGCCTATTGTGGAATTGTTCGGACCGGGAATTTTGAAAGAAGACGGAACATTGAACCGGGAAGAAATTGCCCGAAAGGTATTTGAAGATAAAGAGCTGCTGAAGAAATTGAACCAGATTGTCCATCCGGCGGTGAAGGATTATATAAAAAATGCAATTCAGCGGGAAAAGGAAAATGAAACCGATATTTTTGTGGTGGAAGCAGCTCTGCTGATTGAAGATAAATATGATGAAATTTGTGACGAGTTATGGTATATTTATGCAGACGAGGAAACCCGCACCGAACGTCTGATGCAGAATCGGGGATATTCCAGAGAGAAGATCCAGGGGATTTTTGCCAATCAGCTTACAGAGGATGAATTCAGTGAGCATTGCGATTTTGAAATAGACAACAGCGGGGATTTTGAAGATACAAAAGAACAGATAATGCAAAGGATGCAGAGATATGAGATTATGTAGTATCGCCAGCGGCAGCAGCGGAAACTGTATTTATGTGGGCAGTGATACGACCCATCTGCTGATCGACACGGGGATCAGCGGGAAAAAAGTAGAATTTGGACTGAATTCTTTGGATCTTACCACGAAAGATCTGGATGGGATTTTTGTCACCCATGAACATTCCGACCATATCAAAGGGTTGGGTGTGATCGCAAGAAAGCATGGCGTTCCCATTTATGCTACGCCGGGAACTATTCGGGTTATGCAGGAGATGGAAGGACTGGGAAAGATGCCGGAAGGAATTTTCAGGGAAATCCATGGAGATGAGGATTGTATTGTGGGGGATCTGACAGTACATCCCTTTCATATTTCTCACGATGCGGCAGAACCGGTAGGTTACCGTATTTCCCACGGAAATCGTTCGGTGGGAGTGGCTACGGACATGGGAATTTATGATGATTATATTGTGGAAGAGCTGAAAGATCTGGACGCCCTTCTTCTGGAAGCGAACCACGATGTAAATATGCTTCAGGTGGGGAGATATCCTTATTATCTGAAGCGAAGGATTCTGGGAGAGCGGGGACATTTATCCAATGAGACGGCTGGACAGCTTTTGTGCCGGCTGCTCCATGATAATATGAAAGCGATTTTTCTGGGACATTTAAGCAATGAAAATAATTATGAGGCGCTGGCATATGAGACCGTGTGTTCTGAAGTGACCATGGGAGATAATCCTTATAAGGCGGGGGACTTTAAGATTACGGTGGCACACAGAGACCGCACATCGGAGGCAGTGCAGGTGTAAAGGAGACAGACATGAAGAAAACGATTATTACCGTAGTAGGAAAAGACACAGTGGGAATTATTGCAAAGGTCTGCGCATATTTGGCAGAAAATGAAATTAATATTCTGGACATTACCCAGACGATCGTAGACGGATTTTTTAATATGATGATGATCACAGACGCTTCCGGCAGTGGAAAAGGAAATGGGGAGATTGCCCAGGAACTGGAAGAGCTGGGAGAAAAGATCGGTGTTGCTATCCGATGCCAGCACGAGGACATTTTTAATAAAATGCACAGAATCTAAGGGAACAGGCAAAAAAAGATGACGGAGGACAAGCGACATGATTAATATGTTTGAGGTAAATGAAACCAATCAAATGATCGAACAGGAAAATCTGGATGTGAGAACGATCACACTGGGAATCAGTCTTCTGGATTGTGTGGATGCCGATCTTGACGAGGTAAATCGCAAAATATATGAAAAGATCACCACACTGGCGAAAGATTTGGTGCAGACTGGGGAAGATATTTCCAGAGAATACGGTATTCCTATTGTAAATAAAAGAATTTCTATCACTCCTATGGCTTTGGTGGGAGGAGCAGCCTGCAAAACTCCTGAGGATTTTGTGACGCTGGCAAAAACTCTTGACAAAGCGGCAAAAGAAGTGGGCGTGAACTTTATCGGAGGATATTCTGCGCTGGTATCGAAGGGAATGACAAGGGCAGACGAACTGCTGATCCGTTCCATTCCTCAGGCGCTGGCAGAGACGGAGAGAGTCTGCAGCTCTGTAAATCTTGGTTCCACAAAAACGGGAATCAATATGGATGCGGTTAAATTGATGGGTGAAATCGTACTGGCTACAGCGGAAGCCACCAAAGAAAATGATTCTCTTGGCTGCGCTAAGCTGGTAGTATTTTGCAATGCGCCAGATGATAATCCGTTTATGGCAGGAGCTTTCCACGGAGTGACAGAGGCTGATGCGATCATCAATGTGGGCGTCAGCGGACCGGGAGTAGTAAAACATGCTCTGTCGCAGGTCCGTGGAGAAAACTTTGAGGTGCTCTGCGAGACGATTAAGAAAACGGCATTTAAGATCACCCGTGTGGGACAGTTGGTAGCTCAGGAGGCGTCCAAACGTCTTGGCGTTCCCTTTGGTATTGTAGATCTTTCTCTGGCTCCCACACCGGCAATCGGTGACTCTGTGGCTGAGATTCTGGAAGAAATCGGTCTGGAGCGGGTAGGCGCTCCGGGAACAACAGCGGCGCTTGCCATGCTGAACGATCAGGTGAAAAAGGGAGGCGTTATGGCTTCTTCTTACGTGGGCGGTTTAAGCGGAGCTTTTATCCCTGTCAGTGAAGATCAGGGGATGATCGATGCGGTCAATCTGGGCGCTCTTACCTTAGAAAAACTGGAGGCTATGACCTGCGTATGTTCGGTAGGTTTGGATATGATCGCTATTCCAGGGGACACGAAAGCAACAACTATTTCCGGTCTGATCGCGGATGAGATGGCGATCGGTATGGTGAATCAGAAAACAACGGCTGTCCGGATCATTCCGGTGATCGGAAAAGGCATCGGGGAGACCGTGGAATTTGGCGGACTTTTGGGATACGCTCCCGTTATGCCGGTAAATACCTTCGGCTGCGACGCCTTTGTAAATCGGGGAGGAAGGATACCTGCGCCGATCCACAGCTTTAAGAACTAAAAGAGAAAATACGACAGTTTTGTCGAAAATTTTGGTATGTCCGGGGGTTGTTTTTTCCCCGGACTGTGTTATACTGTTTTTATCTTCTAAGTCTGGCAGTTCTGCCAGGATATCCCATGTTTATCTAAGTGAATAAAGGTTGCATTATGAAAAATCGCCCGGCAAAGAGTGAATGAAAAATAAAATGCAGGGAGGTGAGGTCTGTCTTTGTATTTGGCGGGAGAAAGGAGGTCTGTTCGGAGTATACTGGCTGCTGCAGGCTGGAAGAATCATAACTATTCAATTCTTATCCTGAGTTCTCAGGAAATTCTCAAAATCTTAAAAATATAAAGGAGTAATTTGTGAAAAAACAGCATATTTGGCGAGTGTGGATTGCCGCAGGTACGGTACTGGCAGTGAGTACCGTGGGGAGTCTCATGGCTTATTTTACAGATACACAGGAGAAAGTGAATCATTTTACGGTGGGGAAGATTCAGATTGCGTTACAGGAGCCAGAGTGGGAAAAGAAGGCGGATCAGGACAAGAATAACATTCCTGATGAAGCGGAGCACATGATCCCTTTGCAGACGATTACGAAAGATCCAAAAGTACAGAATACGGGAATCAACGACGCTTACATTTTTCTTACGGTGGAAATTCCATGCAGAGAGCTGATTACAGTGAATGCAGATGGAATGAAAAATCCGCCCGGAATGACGCCTCTGTACAGTTATGAACAGGATGCTTCCTGGAAACATCTGGGGAGTTGTAAGGCGCTGGATGAAAAGGGGAAACAGACGGGAGTGAAGCATCTGTATGCCTATGCGGAAGCATCTGGAAAATGTCGGATCGTAAAACCAAAAGAGACGACGCTCCCTCTGTTTCACAGTGTTACATTTGCAAATGTTCTGGAAGGGCAGGGACTGGAGGAACAGGAATTTACCATAGATATTCAGGCATACGGTATTCAGACGGCGAATCTGAACGGGGGAACTTCAGATGCCATGGAAATCTGGCAGATTCTCAGTAACCAGAAAGAGATTCCGGAACATTATCAGAAATAAGGGATGGAAGTAAGGAGCGTTGTGGATGAAAAAAAGAAAGATAGGAATTTTTCTGCTTGCTTTTCTGCTCTGTTTATGGGGAAATTATGGAAAACTGTATGCCTGGTTTACAGATCAGGATGAGAAAAAGAATCTGTTTTCCGTGGGAAATAATGAGGTGGAAATCGAAGAGGAATTTCCCGAATCACAGATCATACCAGATAAAGAAATTGAAAAGACAGTGGAATTTACCAATACAGGGAAGGTTCCCTGTTATGTGCGGGCAAAGTATTATTTTAGCAGCGACGATGCCGAGGAACATACAACGATTATATTTGGCTCAGAAAAATGGAAAAAAGGGAGTCATGATTTTTATTATTACCAGGACAGCATTGTTCCGGGAGAAAAAACAGAACCATTCATCACCGCAGTAAAAATAAAGAAAGAAGGAGAAAACCTGGAATCTTTTGATCTGAATATTTATACAGAAACGGTGCAGTCTGAAAATCATTCCAGTGCGGAGGAGGCATTTGGTATGTTTGAGAAAGAAGGAGAGGGGTATGAGACATAAAATAAAGATTCTGGCGGCGGCAGGTCTGGCTATGATGCTTACAGGTGTGAGTGTTCTGGCATTTTCAGAGGTGTCCGTTCTGATGCAGGCGGTAAGCGGAAAAGTGGCGATTCGTTTGGAAGAGTTTACGGTGGAAAGGGGAAAGGAAGTCTCCTGGAAAGAAAATCCTGTGGTGCTTCCGGGAGACAGGCTGTCAAAGATTGCCAGAATTTTCAATCGGGGGGAAGAATGCTATATACGGGCAGCGGTGGTGTTTACCGATGAAAAGAAATCTGGAAATTCCCTTTCGCAAAAAAATCTGACAGGGATCAGTGACGATTGGATCTGGAAGGGAGAGTATTGCTATTATAAAAAGATTCTTCCCAAAGGAGGAAAAACGGATTTTTTTCAGGGTATTCAGATTCCTTCTGAATGGAAAGAGGGAGAAGACGATGATAATCACTGGAATGCCAGGGTAAAGGTAGATGCAGTACAGGCGGAGTATTTTTATCCGGATTTTTCCAGTGAAGATCCCTGGGGATTGGAAAAGCAGGGAGTGGAGATTCAAAAGAGTCCAAAGGAAGAACCGGTAGATCAGACGGCAGATCAGGAACCGGTGATTCTGAAAATTCAGCAGAAGATGCAGGGATTTTCGGTGGAGACAGATGAATTTTTCAGAAAAATGGAAACCTTTCTTCCGGGCAGGGCACAGACCGGGTCAGTGACCTTTGAAAATCGTACGAAGGACAGCAGGGAAGTATTTATGCGAGCAGAGATTCTGGAAGAAAATGAGTTTCTAAAGGAACTGGAAGTGACGATTGAAAAAAGGTTAAAGGACCGCACAGAACTGCTTTATCAGGGAACGCTGCTGGCGGATCAACTGGAAAACTATCAGAGCATCGGGAAGATTCCGGGGGAGGAGAGCAGTACGCTGGAGTTTAAGATCACGCTGCCGCAAGAGGCGGATAATCGGTATGCGGCTCAGCAGGGAAAAATCAAGTTCTGGTTTACCACGGATGTTTCAGGAAAGGAAACTCCGGTTCCGGCAGTAAAGACAGGAGATACGGTGTGGAGATGGGGAGTGGCAGCGGCGCTTACCCTGTTGGGTTCCCTGACTGTTGTGGGAGGAATTTTATGGAAGAGGTATAAAAAATGGTGAGAAAGTGTATCAATGGAATCTTTTTTCTTCTGACGCTGCTGGGAATGCTGAGTATTCTGCTGATTTTGGTTCCGTATTTGTTTAAAATCAAGCCGCAGATTGTTTTGTCTGGTTCTATGGAACCGGAGATTTCCGTGGGGAGCCTGGTTTATATTTCGGAAAATATTCCCCCGGAGGAGATTCAGGAGCAAGATGTGATCGCCTATCGGAGAGGGGAGCAGATGCAGGTGCTTCATCGTGTCATTCAGGTGGATGAAAAGAAAAAAATGTTTCAGACGAAAGGGGATGCCAACGAAAACGCAGACCCGGGTATGGTGGATTTTTCTCAGTATGTAGGGAAGGAGGTGTTTTCCATTCCGTATCTTGGATATGGAGCGGATTTTATTCAGACAGGCGGGAATCGCTTCTGGCTTGGCGGGGGGATAGTGATTTTGTTGGCGATGGATTTTTTGTGGTACAGAAAGGAGAGAAGAGCAAACAGTGAAGAAAACGGCTAAGAGGATAATGGCGCTGCTGCTGATTTTTCTGTTGAGTTTCCCTGTTTTTCATATTTGGGCAGAGGGGGCGGAGGTAGAATTCTATATTGAGCAGAGAGAAGGAGAGGTACAGCAGTTTGCCTTTGATAATGGTTCCCGTCTGCCGGTTTCCGGTGTGCGGTATGATAAATTCAGGCGATGGGACGATGTGCCAAGTACGCCGGAATACCCCAATCTGGGTGTGGGGATCAAGTATATTGAAGGAGATGATAAAAATCCTGACGGAGGAGGAAAATGGAGGTATGTCTATTGTCTGGAATTTGCGAAAGACAGTCCTACAGGCGGGCTTCCTATGGAATATATCGGTTGGGCGAACCGGGAAGTCTCGTATGCGCTGTATTATGGAGCTGTATATTACGGGCAGCCCTGCCGGTATGCGCCTTATTCTACCGGAGACTGGCAGATGGATTACTTTGTCACTCAGATGGCGATCCATGTGCTGAATGGAGAATATACGCTGGAAGCCATGCTGCGGGGGATGAATAAAAGTCAGGCGACACAGGGGGAAAAGGAGCTTGCTTACAGCCGGATCAGCCGTTTGGTTTCGGATGCCAGAAATCCGGGAAACTACGGTGGATTTACTGCAGATGGCTGGCTGGATATGAATAGTTGTACCTTTTCGCTGAAAGGCTATCAGGATTCCTGGTATTATGATAACGGAAACTATATTTCCTCGGGAGTTTTTTCGGCAGATTTTAAGAGTTATTATGGATATGATTTTCGGGAACAACTGACGGGATACGAGGTTCAGGTCCCCGATGGGGTAACAGTGAAGAAAAATGGTCCTCAGACTTATGCGGATTTTCAGGTAGTGATTGGTGAAAATCAGTATAAGCAGTGGCAGCTTACCGGGCATACTGTGCCGGTTCGTGTAAAAGCTACGGTTTCCAGATATTGGGGAGGTGGAATTTATAAGTATCGGGGTGGAGAAAATGTTCAAAAGGTGTGTTTTCTTACCTGGGGAAATTCCGGAGGAACGTCTGTTTTTGATGCCAAGGTAGATTTGCATATTCCAAGAGTGAAACAAAATTTGAAGATATATAAGGCGGATGCAGAAACGGGAGAACCTTTGCCAGGAGCAAAATTTTCTCTGTGGCTTTATGATGGAAAACAATACAGTAAAAAAGCAGGAGATTTCAAAGATCTTGGAGACGGGAGCTATGCATATTCCGATATTGAGTATACGTCCACAGTAGACGGTCGTTTCCTTATCCGGGAGGATCAGGCGCCGGAGCCTTATGATGAGAATTATGTAAAAGAAAATGCGGCGGATGAACAGGATTATGCAGTCTATGGAGGCAGACAGATCCGTATGAAAGAAGATGGTTTCTGGTCAGAAAATGTGAACGATCCCTTTACTTTTCGGGATAAAAAGAAGATTCCTCAGGCAGATGTGGAAGTGATGAAATATGATATTGATTCGGGAAAAAATCTGGAAGGAGCGGAATTTTGCATCTATGAATGGGAGGAAGCGGCTGGAAAGTACAGAGAAGAGATTCTGGAGAAAATGGTTTATGACAAAACAGCACAGCTTTATAAGACGGAGAAACCGCTTACCAGAACGCAGGAAAATCAGGGAAAATTTTTGATAAAAGAGACCGGACTTCCGGCAGGATATCACTGTGCGTGGAGCCAGGAAATTCTTGTGGAGAAGCCGGGAAAGGTTACTTTGCAGTTGGAGGCTCCCAATTATCCAGGAAGAACGATTACCGTCTGTAAGAGAATACGGAAGGATGAGGTCACTTGGGAACATGGAAATCCTACGTTCTTTTTCAGAATCAGCGGAACGGATCTGAATGGAAAAAAGCATGGATATCACTGTTGGGTGGAAATAACACCGGAGATGATGGAGCAGCAGGGGGAGTATCTGATGGGGAAAACAGAGGTCAAAGATATACCGGCAGGAGACTATCAGATCACGGAGCAGGAAGATACGATGCGATATATTCTCACAGATATTATTTCCCAGACAGAAAATGTGACCGTAAAAAAAGAGGAGAGTCAGACAATCCATGGGTTGGTAAAAATTCAAGGAGAAGTTTTTGCAGATCTGAAGTTTGGAGATGGAAGCGTACTGTTTGAAAACCGTAAGATTCATTATGGAGAATACTCCGATACGGCTACGGTAACCAATCATTTTGAAAAGAAGTAAAAAGAAAAATTCCAGGAGGGAAGCAGACGGCAGATCACAGGATGATTAACTGCCGTCTGTACTCATTGGTAAAGGAACGGGAATATTTTTCGCAAAGGACAGATTCATACAGGTGCGAGATACGGATATTTTCTTCCAGAATGTTTCTGGCATCGGGAGAGAGCTTTTTGGAGACATCCGCCAGTTTGCTGATTACCGGCAGCGTTCCCTGCTGCTTAATGCGACCAAGAACAGGCAGAGCGCTGCGCCGAAAGCCGAGAAGACGGGCATAGGCTATGGGGGGGACTTCCTGGATGTTCAAAAGGGCATGAAATAACGTCCTGCTGATTCGGCTGTAGGTAAGTTCTCTGGTCTTTAAAAGCGACACATATTGAGAAAAATTCTCATATTGATCCCGCGTATTCAGAATGCGGGAAAGAAGGTCGGGAGTCATATCCTGACAGGCAGCCAGACGGTCGGCGGGAATCCCGTACAGAAGATGACGAAACAGAAGAGAGAAATCCTCTTCCCGCAAAAGCAGATGTTTCCAGTCAGAGTGTTCCAGAAGATTCCATACAGAATCGGGAAAACCGGAGGAGAGTTCTTTGGGAACATCATTTTTCTGGATATCTGTCAGAGCCTTCCGAAGAGCGGAGGCAGAAGGATAGCTTTCCGACAGATTTTGTTCATGGTAGGAGCTTCCTTTCCGAATAATCGTCACTGGTTGGATCGGGCTTTGCAGAGAGAGAAGCGCTTTACAGTATTCAATTCCCAGAATGTTATTAGGAGAGGAGAGCAATTTGGCGATTTCTTTTTCCTCTTTTCCGGAAGGTGGGAAGGATGAGAGGAAGGCGGCGGTTCTTGCGGCAGGATAAGACATTCCTGTTTTCAGATGGCTGCGAAGAGCGTTCTGAAATGGAGTAGTCTCGTTCGCAAAGAAGGAGGCGGCTTCCTGAAAAAGGCGGATATCTCCTGCCTCACTGCCGAAAGACAGCACGTCTACGCAGCCCAGACCATCCAGAAGCTGGACGCCTGCGGCGGCGAAGAACTCTGCGCTTTCGCAGGAAGAGATAGCGGGAAGTTCAAAGACAAGATCTGCTCCGCCCAGAAGCGCCATATGGGCGCGAAGATCCTTGGGGAAAAAGGCGGGAGCTCCCCGCTGGACAAAGTCTCCGCTGATAACAACAATAACGAAATCTGCTCCGGTAAGTTCTCTGGTTTTTTGAATATGATAGGCGTGACCTTTGTGGAATGGATTGTATTCTGCTATGATCCCTGCTATTTTCATCTGTTTGCACCTCAAAAAATACATAAAATTATTTTCCTATTTTATCAGGAAAAGCGCCTGAAAACAAGGAGTTTTGCCAGTTCTTACAGAAAATGTTAAAAAATTAACTAACCTTGTCACTCCCATGTAAAAGCGGTATACTTATGATAAGTGAGTATAACTGTCGGTTGTATTACGATACGATGACAGTACAGGGGAAACCCTGATAAATCCTGCCTGACAGGAAAAATAACGAAAGGAGTCATAGAATCATGGGATTTATTGACGTAATCAAAGAAAGAGCAAGAGCAAACAAAAAGGTAATCGTACTTCCGGAGACAGAAGACAGAAGAACTTATGAGGCAACTGCACAGATACTGAAAGAAGGAATCGCAGATGTTGTTCTGGTAGGAAGCGAAGAAGCTGTAAGAAAGGGAAGCGAAGGTCTGGACATCACAGGAGCTGTGATCGTAGATCCGGCAACTTCCGATAAAACACAGGCATATGTGGACAAACTGGTAGAACTGAGAAGTAAAAAAGGTATGACACCGGAGCAGGCAAGAGAGATTCTTCTGAATCAGTATCTGTACTATGGCGTTATGATGGTTAAGATGGGCGATGCAGACGGAATGGTATCCGGCGCATGTCACTCTACAGCAGACACTTTAAGACCATGTCTGCAGATCCTGAAGACAAAACCAGGTACAAAACTGGTATCTGCATTCTTCCTGATGGTTGTTCCTGATTGCGAATATGGCGCAAACGGAACTTTCGTATTCGCTGATTCTGGACTGAACCAGAATCCTACACCGGAAGAACTGGCAGCAATCGCAGCATCTTCCGCAGAATCCTTCAAACTTCTGGTTGAAGAAGAGCCGGTAGTTGCTATGTTGTCTCATTCCACAAAGGGAAGCGCAAAACATGCAGATGTAGATAAAGTGGTAGAAGCTACAAGAATCGCTAAAGAACAGAATCCGGAACTGAAACTGGATGGAGAATTCCAGCTGGATGCAGCTATCGTTCCAAGCGTAGGAGCATCAAAAGCGCCGGGCAGTGAAGTTGCCGGAAAAGCAAATACTCTGATCTTCCCGGATCTGGATGCTGGAAATATCGGATACAAACTGGTACAGAGACTGGCAAAGGCAGAAGCTTACGGACCTGTTACTCAGGGTATCGCAAAACCGGTGAACGATTTGTCCAGAGGATGCTCTGCAGAAGATATCGTAGGTGTAGTAGCCATTACAGCAGTTCAGTGTCAGGCAGAATAAAAAGGATGAAATAAGCGGAGGAAGTAGAAATGAACGTATTAGTTATTAACTGTGGAAGTTCTTCTCTGAAATATCAGCTGATCAATTCTGATACAGAGGAAGTTCTTGCAAAAGGTCTGTGTGAGCGTATCGGTATCGATGGAAGACTGGTTTACCAGAAAGCCGGATGTGACAAAGAAGTGACAGAGGCTTCTATGCCGACGCATAAAGAAGCGATCCAGATGGTTCTGGATGCACTGACAAACGATAAAACAGGAGCAATCAGCAGTCTGAAAGAGGTAAACGCGATTGGACATCGTGTAGTTCATGGAGGAGAAAAATTTGCATCTTCCGCAGTGATTACAGATGAGATGATCAAAGCAGTAGAAGAGTGCAACGATCTGGCGCCTCTTCATAACCCTGCAAATCTGATCGGTATCCGCGTATGTGCAGAACTGATGCCAGGCGTACCGCAGGTAGCTGTATTTGATACTGCTTTCCATCAGACAATGCCTCCAAAAGCATATCTGTATGGTCTGCCTCTGGAATATTACAAAGAGTATAAAGTGAGAAGATATGGTTTCCATGGAACAAGCCACAGCTTTGTTTCCAAACGTGCAGTAGAATTCCTGGGACTGGATCCGGAAAATTCAAAAGTGATCGTTTGTCATCTGGGTAACGGTTCTTCCATCAGCGCAGTAGTAAACGGAAAATGTGTAGATACTACCATGGGTCTTACTCCATTGGAAGGTGTTGTTATGGGAACTCGTTCCGGTAACATTGATCCGGCAATCATGGAATATATCGGAAAGAAAGAGAATCTGGATCTGGCAGGCATCATGAATGTGCTGAATAAGAAATCTGGTCTTTTGGGTCTGTCTGGCGGACTGTCCAGCGATTTCCGTGACCTGAATGAAGCAGCAGAAAACGGAAACGAAGCAGCAGCAAATGCCATTGAAGTTTTAAGCTACAGCATTGCTAAATTTGTAGGCGGTTATGTGGCAGCTATGAACGGTGTAGACGCAGTGATCTTCACCGCTGGTATCGGTGAGAATGCGATTCCGGTTCGTGAAAAAGTAGTGAGCTATCTGGGATATCTGGGTGTAACGCTGGATAAAGAAGCAAATAATACCAGAGGAGAAGAAATTGTGATCTCTACTCCAGATTCCAAAGTAAAAGTAGCGGTTGTTCCTACAAATGAAGAGCTGGCTATCTGTCGTGAAACTGTAGCATTGGTATAATAACGAAAAAAGTAGAGAAAAACTGGTTGACAAATAAGTACGTCTTCTGTATAATTGGTTGAGTGTGGTTAGGAGTAAGTTATGCTGATTGATTTATCCAAGATATTAACTCATGAAGGAATGCAGCAAAATGTGGAAATGATACCGGAAGGAGATAAGTTCTCCTGTAAGCTGGGAGAGTTTTCATATGCTGAAAAGTTCCCTGTAATGTTGTCGATTGTTCATACGAATGATCAGGTGTTAAAGATTACGGGAGAAGGAAGGGTATCTATATGGATACCATGTTCCAGATGTCTGGAGCCGGTTCTTCATACGTTTTCTATTCAGATTGAAGAGGAAGCGGACATGAAACTGACGGATCAGGAGAGAATTGAGGCGCTGGATGAAAGCAGCTTTATTCAGGATAAAGTACTGGATACCGAAAAGCTGCTGCATAATGAAATACTAATCAGGTGGCCAATGCGAGTACTCTGTAAAGAGGACTGTAAAGGAATCTGTAGCCGTTGTGGAGCAAATCTAAATCAGGGATCCTGTGATTGCGATACGGCAGATTTAGATCCCAGAATGGCTGTTATCAGTGATATATTTAAGAACTTTAAGGAGGTGTAACCAATGTCCATCTGTCCAAAGAATAAAACATCTAAAGCCAGAAGAGATAAGAGAAGAGCAAACTGGAAAATGAGCGCTCCGAATCTGGTAAAATGCAGCAAATGTGGTGCTCTGATGATGCCTCACAGAGTTTGCAAATCTTGCGGATCTTACAATAAGAGAGAGATTATTTCTCAGGAAGCTTAAGAAAAATGATAAAAGGTGAGTTGGTGAATGCTGACTCATCTTTTTTTATGATACAACGCGGTTTATGACCTTTTGACCCTGGCATCATTAAAAAAACAGAGCCGGAAAACTTCCAGCTCTGTTTTAAACTTCTTGCTTAGACTCTGAAACAATAATGAAAAATTATAATTTCACAACGTTAGCAGCCTGCATTCCGCGAGCGCCTTCGGTTAAGTCGTAAGATACAGCCTGTCCTTCGTCCAGAGATTTGAATCCTTCACCCTGAATAGCGGAAAAATGTACGAAAACGTCTGCTCCGTCTTCTCCGGTAATAAAACCATAGCCTTTTTCAGCATTGAACCATTTTACAGTACCTTTGTTCATGATGTTACCTCCATAAAAATAGAATAAATAGAATAGTAAAGCGCAGAAGAATCCTTCAGAGTAAATAAAAAAACCATCTGGTATGAGATTAGATTGACAAAATAAATAATAGTCCCTGTTTCTCTCACCAAATGGGTAATATTAAATATATATCCAATTTCTTCTACAGCCTTATTATAGAGGGAAGAAATGTAAAAGTCAAGCTAAAAAAAGACTTTATTTCAAATGCATTTTCGTGTATGATAATAGAAGGCAAAGACTGTAGCTTTGAGGAAAGGTGGCAGGAAATAAATCATGAAGAAACTCAGCAAAAGTTTGCTTCAGGAAAGGGTAAGAAATGAAAATCCTGATTAAAAATGGAAGAATTATTGATCCGGACAGTAAAATGGATCAGGTGGCAGAATTATTGATTGAAGACGATAAGATCGCTCAGGTGGGAGAAAAGCTGGAGGAGAAAGCAGATCGAATCATAGATGCAAAAGGCTGTTTTGTTATGCCAGGATTGATTGATATGCATGTACATTTGAGAGATCCGGGACTGACGTATAAAGAAGATATTGTTACCGGAGCGCAGGCGGCAGCCCGGGGTGGTGTGACTACGGTACTGGCAATGCCGAATACAAAGCCGGTGATGGATGATCCTTCCCGAGTGGCATATGTAAAGCATAAAGCAAAGGAATTTGCTGTTATTAATGTGCTTCAGGTTGGTGCTATCACCAAGGGAATGAAGGGGGAAGAACTTTCTGATATTGAAGGAATGGTAAAGATGGGTATTCCCGCTATCAGTGAGGATGGAAAGTCTGTAATGAACACGCAGTTATATAAAGAAGCGATGGAAATCGCAAAAGAATTGGACATTCCTGTTCTGGCACATTGCGAGGATATCGATATGGTGAATGGCGGCTGCATGAATGAGGATGAAAAATCCAAAGAGTTTGGTCTGCCGGGAATCAGCAATGCAGTGGAGGACTGTATTGTAGCGCGAGATATTATTTTGTCCCGGGATACTGGATGTCACCTGCATCTGTGTCATTGTTCCACGGAAGCTGGCGCTATGATGTTGAAGCGTGCAAAAGAAGAGGGGATTTCAGTGACAGGAGAGGTATGCCCTCATCACTTCACGCTGACGACAGACGATATGGTGAGAAATGATACAAATTATAAGATGAATCCGCCGCTGAGAAGAAAAAGAGATGTGGAAGCTTTACGTCAGGGTCTGAAGGATGATGTGTTTGATGTAATCAGTACCGATCATGCTCCTCACAGCAGAGAAGAAAAAAGCCAGTCCATGCTGCGGGCGCCGTTTGGCATTGTAGGGTTGGAGACCAGCGTGGCGCTCACAATCACAGAGTTGGTAGACACAGGCTGGTTGACACCTATGCAGATGGCAGAAAAGATGAGTTATAATCCGGCAAAGATTTTAAAATTGGAAGACAAAGGATCTCTGCGTCCCGGGAAGACAGCGGATGTGGTGATCATTGATCCGGAAGAAGAATATGTGATCGATGTGAACACTTTTGCATCCAAAGGGAAAAATTCACCTTTCCATGGAAGAAAAGTGAAGGGAAAAGTAAAAATGACAATCTGCGGCGGCGCTGTAGTATACGAAGATCAGTAACAGGACGATGTTGAGGTCAAAAAATGGTAAATTGAGAGGGATGAAAGTATGATTAACAAGCTTATTGAAAAAATTCAGAAAACGAATGCACCTATCGTAGTGGGATTAGACCCTATGTTGAATTATGTTCCTGAACATATTCAGAAAAAAGCCTATGCAGAGTTTGGCGAGACGCTGGAAGGAGCAGCAGAGGCGATCTGGCAGTTTAATAAAGCGATTGTAGACGCTACGTACGATTTGATTCCGGCGGTAAAACCGCAGGTTGCCATGTATGAGCAGTTTGGTCTGGAAGGTATGAAGGCATTTAAAAAGACAGTAGATTACTGCCACGAAAAAGGTCTGGTAGTGATCGGAGATGTGAAGAGAGGCGATATCGGATCTACTTCCGAGGCTTATGCAGTGGGTCATCTGGGAAAGGTACAGGTTGGAAGCAAAAGCTACAGTGGATTTGACGAGGATTTTGCTACAGTAAATCCATATCTGGGATCTGACGGCATTAATCCTTTTATTAAGGTATGTAAGGAAGAAAAGAAAGGTCTGTTCATTCTGGTAAAAACATCTAATCCATCCAGTGGAGAATTTCAGGATCGTATGATCGATGGTCGTCCGCTGTATGAGTGGGTGGGAGAACGTGTGGCTGAATGGGGAAAAGAGCATATGGGCGATTCCTACAGCTATATCGGCGCCGTGGTAGGAGCGACCTATCCGGAACAGGGAAAAGTTCTCAGAAAGGTGATGCCGAAAACCTTTATTTTAGTTCCGGGTTATGGAGCGCAGGGGGGAAGAGGAAAGGATCTGGTTCATTTCTTCAATGAGGATGGACTGGGCGCGATTATCAACTCCTCCAGAGGAATTATCGCTGCATATAAACAGGAGGCTTACTCCAAATTTGGAGCTGAGAATTTTGCAGATGCTTCCCGTCAGGCGGTGCTGGATATGGTGGCAGATATTGACGGAGCGCTGCAGACGGCAAAATAAGGACAGGAGACAGAGCAGGTAATGAAGATAAAAGAATGGTGTACCGTGATCTCTCAGGAAGAGATCGGAAAAGATATCTACAGTATGTGGCTTCAGACGGAACAGATCGGGAAAGAAGCAAAAGCCGGACAGTTCATTTCTCTGTATACCGGGGAGGGAAGTAAATTGCTTCCCCGACCGATCAGCCTGTGTGAGATTGACAGTGAAAACAGCAGGCTGCGGATCGTGTATCGGGTAACTGGAGCGAAGACCGGAACGGAAATATTTTCCCGAATGAAAGAGGGAGGCCGGGTGGAAGTTCTGGGACCTCTGGGAAATGGATTTCCTCTGGAAGAAGCTCAGGGAAAGAAAGTCTTTCTCATGGGGGGCGGTATTGGTATTCCACCCATGGTGGAGACGGCAAAGCAGATTGCAGGAGATGTGACGGTGATCGCAGGTTACAGAGATGAACTGTTTCTGACAGAAGAACTGGAAAAAGCAGGACATTTGTATGTGGCTACGGAGGATGGCAGCGCAGGAACAAGAGGAAATGTTATGGATGCGATCCGGGAACATCATCTGGAGGCGGATGTGATCTTTGCCTGCGGTCCTACACCGATGCTGAGAGCGATCAAGGCTTACGCAGAAGAAGAAAAGATTCCCTGCTGGATTTCCATGGAAGAGAAGATGGCATGTGGTGTCGGAGCGTGTCTGGCATGCGTGTGCAAATCAAAAGAAGTAGACGGACATTCTCATGTGCATAATAAGCGGATCTGTAAAGATGGTCCGGTATTTCTGGCTTCGGAGGTGGAATTGTAATGAATACAAAGGTAAATCTGGCCGGTGTGGAATTGAAAAATCCGGTAATGACGGCTTCCGGAACCTTTGGAAGCGGAGAAGAGTACAGCGAATTTGTGGATCTTAGCGAGCTGGGAGCAGTGGTGACAAAGGGCGTGGCAAATGTGCCGTGGCCGGGTAACCCAACACCGAGAATTGCAGAGACTTACGGCGGAATGATCAATGCGATCGGTCTGCAAAATCCGGGAATTGATGTGTTTTGCGAGCGGGATATCCCATTTTTGAAAAAATACGATACAAAGATTATTGTCAATGTATGCGGTCACGCACCGGAAGAATATCTGGCGGTGGTAGAACGTCTGGCGGATGAGCCCATCGATATGATGGAGATTAATATTTCCTGTCCGAATGTAAATGCGAACTTTCTCGCTTTTGGACAGGACCCCCGTCATGTGGAGGAACTGACGAAACAGATTAAAAAAATTGCAAAGCAGCCGGTGATTATGAAACTGACGCCCAATGTGACAGATATCGCAGAGATTGCCAGAGCAGCGGAGGCGGGAGGCGCCGATGCCGTATCTTTGATCAATACACTCACTGGTATGAAGATAGATGTACATCGGAAGACTTTCGCAGTGGCAAATAAAACAGGCGGAATGTCCGGTCCGGCAGTGAAACCAGTGGCAGTGCGGATGGTTTATCAGGTGGCAAACGCAGTGAAGATTCCGGTCATTGGCATGGGAGGAATTGCCACGGCAGAGGATGCTCTGGAGTTTATTCTGGCAGGAGCCACGGCAGTTTCCGTAGGAACTGCAAACTTTTTCAATCCGTATGCAACCAGAGAAGTGATAGCTGGAATTGAAGATTATATGAGAAAATATCACGTGGAGGATATTCACGAATTGATTGGAGCGGTGCGGTAGGAAGCAGCCGTTTAAGAGAAAAGAAGCACGGAGGTTTTAGAAAATATGGAAAGCTACAAACAAGAATTTATCAGATTTATGGTGGAAAGCCAGGTTTTGAAATTTGGAGAATTTACGCTGAAAAGTGGAAGAAAATCCCCATTTTTTATGAATGCGGGAGCATATGTGACCGGTTCTCAGTTAAAGAGACTGGGAGAGTATTATGCAAAAGCCATTCATGCAAAGTATGGAGATGATTTTGACGTGCTGTTCGGACCGGCCTATAAGGGAATTCCCCTGGGGGTTGTTACGGCAATCGCTTACAGCGAATTGTATGGAAAAGAAGTGCGCTACTGTTCTGATCGGAAAGAAGAGAAGGATCACGGAGCAGATAAAGGAAGCTTTCTGGGAAGTAAGCTCCAGGATGGCGACCGGGTGATCATGATCGAGGATGTGACAACTTCTGGAAAATCCATGGAAGAGACAGTTCCCAAGGTAAGGGGCGCTGCTGATGTAGAGATTGTGGGTCTGATGGTATCTCTGGACCGTATGGAAGTGGGAAAAGGCGGAGAAAAATGTGCGCTGAAAGAAGTAAAAGATTTGTATGGTTTTGAGACCAGCGCTATTGTGACCATGGAAGAAGTGGTTGAGGAACTGTATAATAAAGAATGCAATGGAAAGATTGTAATTGACGATACCATCAAACAGGCGATTGATGCGTATTATCAGCAGTATGGCGCAAAATAAAAGTAAGGAGAGTTGTTCTTATGAATAATGAAAAGCTTTACCGAACGATTTCTCATGGCGGGGCAGGGAGCCTCACACTGGGAATTATTGTACTGGTAACGGGGATTGTCTCTGGTACTCTGATGATTATTAACGGCGCAAGACTTTTGAAGCAGAAATATCAGATTACCTTATAAAAATGTTGAGGACAGAATGTGAAGGTTGAAACAAAAAAAAGAATCCGCCTGCTAAGCTGGATTTTCTTTATACTGTATATTCTGCTGCTTGTGTATCTTCTCTTTCTTGCGGAGGACTACGGGAGGAAAGATTATGCGCTGAGAGAATACCAATACAATCTGATCCCCTTTCAGGAAATTAAGAGATTCTGGATCTATCGGGAGAAAGTAGGTTATATCGCCGCCTTTTTAAACTTGGGAGGAAATATCATTGGCTTTCTCCCCTTTGGTTTTTTTCTTCCCATTCTGGGTTATCGGTTTCGGAATGGTCTGTTGACGGGCTTGCTGGGCTTTTCTCTGAGTCTGTTTGTGGAGTGTGCGCAGCTTGTGTGGAAGGTGGGCTGCTTTGATGTGGATGATCTGATCCTGAATACTTTGGGCGCTTTCATCGGCTATGGAATATTCGTAATCTGTAATCAGCTAAGGAGATGGATCTATGAGAAGAAGATATAAGTATGCGTTTACAAAAAAAGGAGAGACCGAGGGGGGATTCGCTTCAGCGATATTTGCGGGAATCTCCCTGTTCCTGTTTTTGGTATCGGCAGTGCTTTCCTTTGTATGGGAAGGAAAAGCGGGAAGCTGGATCGGCGTTTTAGGTTTTATGGCGATCTTGTTTGCCGTATGTGGTTTTTTTATCGGTATGAAGAGCTTTCAGGAAAAAGAAAAAAATTATCGTCTCAGTGTGCTGGGGGCTATGGGAAATGGAGTTTTGTTCGTGGGCTGGCTGGCCCTTTTTCTGATAGGAGTGTAGAAAAATGGAAGAACGTTTGAGAAAACAGAAAGAATTTATTCTGGAAGTGGATAAAATGAAACAGATATATCGCCAGACACATATCCGGGGATATGAAAGACAGGAAAATGACGCAGAGCATTCCTGGCATCTGGCATTGATGGCATTTTTGCTTAGCGAACATGCCAACGAAGAGGTGGACGTTCTGCATGTGATGAAAATGGTGTTGATTCATGATCTAGTGGAAATAGATGCGGGAGATACCTATGCTTACGATGCAGTAGGAAATACCACAAAGCGGGAGAGAGAAGAGCGGGCGGCAGACAGAATTTTCGGAATTCTTCCGGAAGATCAGGGAAAACAGATTCGTCAGTTGTGGGAAGAGTTTGAGGAAGGTGAGACGCCTGAGGCAAAATTTGCCCATGTATTGGATAATTTTCAGCCATTGACGCTTAATGATGTGAATGGCGGACAGGACTGGAAATGTCATCAGGTGAAAAAATCTCAGATATTAAAGAGAAATGCGAAAATTTCTCAGGGGAGCCGCGAGATCTGGGAATGTATGGAAGAAATGATTGAGAAAAATGTCCGTCAGGGAAATATTATAGAAGATTGTTGAGGGTGTTTTGGTGGAAAATTTATTAAAGGAAAGATATGAGCTGGCCGCAGAGCGAGTCAGAGGAATCGAACAGGAAAAAAATGTTCCTGAGCGTTTCCAGGATTATTTTGAAAAGACGGGAAAATTTCTGGTACAGATGCTCGATCTGAGAGAGCAGATTGTACAGGGAGAGCTGGAACGTATGCCTTTGGAAGAGCTGCGGGAGCTGAATCGCAGCTTGTATGGGGATATCCTGCCGGAAAATTATGAAAATTCTTATGGAAATCCAGCTTATGCCTGTAAAGTTCTGGGGGAAGCGTATGGAGTTCTTTTAAGCAGTTTGTATGGAGAGCTGCGGGGAATGATCGTCTATGCTTATGAAGATCGCCTGTGGGATTTTTTGGTGTGTCTGGAACTGTTTCTTCAGATATACAGTGAATTTGAGGGAGAGGAAATCCCTTCTGCGGAAGCAGTAAGAGAAATTCTGTACTGGTATGTAAATGATTACTGTCAGGAATTTGTGGAAAATCGTATTCGTTCCGGCATGGATCCAGCGATGGATTTTGCAGTAAAGAAGATTATGGAATCTGATCTTACGAATCTTCGGTATTTGTATCAGTTTGGAGAATACGTTACTTCTCAGGAAGAGGATACGGCGGCCTTTTTGAATTCTCTGACCGAGGAAGAGATTCAATCCATGGCAAGTACGTTTACGGAAGGATATCGGAAGGGGTTCCTTGCCACGGGAAAGGATATTAAAAAGAAAAAGACGGTGAATATCCGTTACTGTATGGGATTTGAGCGGATGATTCGGGCGGCGGTGGCGCAGTTTGAACAGATGGGGTTAAAAGCGGTGATCTATCGGGCTGCTTCCCATATGATTAATAAGCGGCAGCAGTTTCGAATTGGGTACTATGGGGCGATCCCCAATCCTCAGTATGACTACGATCACAGAAATGACAGCGCGCTTTTTCTGGACAGTGATTTTGTTAGCAGGAAGCTGCGGGCGATGCAGGGAGCTTATGAGAAATATAAGGAATTGGCGGTAGAACAGGGTGGTCCGGCAGTGGTAGAAATCTTTGGAACGACACCTTTTGCGCCATCGCCTTGTGAACAGGCGGCAGCGCTCAGTGAAAAACAGCAGAAACTTCAGGTGCATATGAATAATGAAGCCAGTCAAATTGTAAATCGATATGTACGGGGAGAAGAAACCAGTTTTACCATCATAGCCTATCCGGTACCTTCTATCGGAGACAATTTCCAGGAGATATTCAGGGAGACCGTGAAAATCAACACGCTGGATTATAATTTGTATCAGAAAATCCAGCAAAAACTGATTGATGCATTGGATCAGGGAACCCGGGTTCATGTGAAGGGAAAAGATGGAAATAAGACGGATCTCTGGATTCACCTGCATACGCTGGCAGACTCGGACAAAGAAACGAATTTTGAAAATTGTGTGGCAGATGTAAATATCCCCGTGGGAGAGGTATTTACCTCACCTTTGCTGGAGGGAACATATGGAATTCTCCATGTGAAAAAGGTATATCTGGAAGAATTGCAGTATCAAAACCTGGAACTGGAGTTTACAGATGGGAAAATCACCCGATATACCTGCAGTAATTTTGATAATGAAGAAAAAAATCAGGAATATATTCAGGAGAATATTCTTCACCATCATAAAACTTTGCCGATGGGAGAATTCGCTATTGGAACAAACACTACAGCGTACCGTATGGCAAAAAAATACGATATCCATGAGAAACTGCCGATTCTGATCGCAGAAAAGATGGGTCCGCATTTTGCAGTGGGGGACACCTGTTATAGTTGGGCAGAGGACACAAAAGTCTATAATCCTGATGGAAAAGAAATTATTGCCCGGGACAATGAGATCTCTCTTCTTAGAAAAGAAGATCCGGGGAAAGCATATTTCGGATGCCATACGGACATCACCATACCGTATGATGAACTGGGAAATATCTGTGTGATAAAAGAAAATGGAGAAGAGATAGAACTGATCCGGGATGGAAAATTCGTGCTGGATGGTACGGAAGAACTGAATAAGCCGTTGGAGGCGTGAAAAAAAGCTGCTGGAAAAAAATTCCAGTGGCCTTTTTTTGCGCAAAGAAAGAATCTGTGATATTCTAATGAAAATGGGGATAAAAACACAAAAAAGACAGATTTTTAAGAGGATACCATAAGATGAGAAAAATATTTGGAAAATATAGAATAAGAATTAAAATATTTCTGCTTTTCATACTATTGATTTTAATTCCGTACTTGGTATTGATATTGGTGACTTATCAGGTTTTTCAAGATTATGCAGGAGATAATGCGGGAAAAAATATGGAAGATGTGATGATATCTATTGGAAATCAGGTGGGAGCGTCATTAAAAACTTATGAGGACAGCACGATGTCTCTTTATTATAATGGATGCGTGGATATGTTGGAGAATCAAGAAGCAGACAGAGAATATATTGAAGCCACATTGGCAGCCTGTTGCTATTCTTATAGTGGGATTCGAGCAGCATATTTGGTGAGTGACGGGCGGGTATATTATAATGGAGCTGAAAAATATGGGAATTTATTGCAGGTTATGGAATCTCATTATAAAGAGATTGTGGCAAATGGAGGAAAGTATAGCTGGTATGCGACGGATGAGTTATTTGGAAAACATGGTTCCCATCATTATATTTTGGCACGAACATTAAATGGGAAGTATGAGAAGAATATTGGAACATTGATTATCTATACCGGTTTTACGATTTTCGTGCTGGGGATTACGGTAATGGATTCCTTAAAGTCACAGGGAGATTTGGTGACAAATTTTGTTGGCTTACCAAAGGAACTTACGTTGGAAAACTATCGTACTGTATTAATGGAAGCGGATTTACTGGTATATTTGAGAAACAGTGTGATAGCAACAGTTGGAGGTACTTTAGGATGCTTGTTGCTTGCAGGGCTGACAGCATATGGAATTTCTAGATTTGAATTCAAAGGAAAAGGAATTCTCAGCAGTTATTTTCTTGTTGGGATGATGGTTCCTGTACAAGTGAGTATTTTACCATTATTTTTGATTTTAAGAAAGCTTGGTCTATTGAATAATATTTTAGGCTTGGTGTTGGTATACATTTCCGGTATTTCTATGGCTTGCTTTATTTTTCAGAAGTTTTTCCGCACGATACCCGTTGCTTTGGAAGAATCGGCAAGGATTGATGGGGCAGGAGATTTTAAAATATTTTTTAAGATCATAGTTCCCTTATGCAAACCTGTAATCATGACAGTTGCTCTGATCACAGCTATTGGAGAATGGAATGATTTCTATATGCCTATGATCCTATTGGGGAAAAAGGCTTCTCATACGTTAACTTTAGTTATTTATCAGTATGTAGGACAGTTTACCAGATATATGGGAGAGTCTATGGCAGCTGTAGTTATTGCACTGATTCCTATTATTATCTTATATTTTGCCTTTTCTTCCCAGATTGTGGAGGGAATTACAGGAGGCGCAGTAAAGGGATAAGGTATAGTGAAAGAAAAGAGGAGAAAAAATGTATTCAAATGAGATATTTAATGGATTAAAAGATTCGCTGGAATCCAGTCGTCCTAAAATTCGCTGGTGGATTCCTGGAAGTAAAGTAACATTAGAAGAATTAAGAAACGAACTCTATTCTATGAAGAAGGCTGGATTTTCAGGGGCTGAGGTATGTTCTATGCCGTATGCACCGGCGACAGATTTGGGAATCTTTGATTATGAGGTGGAGTGGGGAACCGAAAAATGGAATTCTCTGATGAAAGGACTTTTGGAAGAAGCCGCGGCGATAGGAATGAAAATTGATTTTATGATGACTCCGGGGTGGCCTTTGGCTCTTCCTGGAATTAAAGATGTAGAGAATCCTTCCGAGGGAGCGCAGGTGGAGACGGATGGTTCGTGGATTGACGGAATCTCCAGAAAACATCCTTATGATGGGATTCTTCCAATTCCGGAAGCTGCATGGCAAGATGCTCGATCGGTAGGAGGAAATGTAAAACTTGTAGGAATTTCAGTGGCAAAATATGTAGATAAAGAAAAGCATATTTTGGATTATGGATCTGCGCAGAGCATTTCGGTGGAAGATATTCGGGTAAAAAATGAAGAAAAGAAAGAATATGAATTGCTTTTTCAGCCGGAAGAAGAAGGGGAATATGTACTTTTTGCCTGGTGGCAGCATCCTTCAGGAAGTAAAACATGTGGAAATATTCAGTTGGATCACTATGGACAGGCGGCTTCTAAGAGACTGATCGCATATTGGGAGGAACATCTGATTCCATATTATGGAGAGGCGATTCAGGCGATTGATAATATGTTTATTGATTCCTTGGAATATACCACACATCTGGATTGGACAGAGGGATTTTTGGAATTATTTCAGGAACGGTATCAATATGATATAACACCGTATTTACCTGCTGTCTATGATCAGGATTGGATAGGGAACTTTGCGCAGTTACCCTGTCCGAATTTTGCTTTTGATAAAAATACAACACAGATACAGAATGATTTTTCTGATTTTCTTACCGAGCTTTATATAGAAAATCATCTCAAACTGATAGAATCCTTTTGTCAAAAATATGGTTTTGGGCTGCGCTATCAGACAGCTTATGGAAAAACCTTGGAGGTAGCCAAAACAGCCATGTATGTGACAGTGCCAGAAACAGAATCGTTGTATGGAGCAGATTTGATCGATTTTTACAGGCTTCAGGCAGGAGCAGTTCATATGACAGGAAAGAATATTTATTCTATAGAAACAGCTCCTGAGATGAATGGAAGAGGGAATGGAAAAAAGAATTCAGGAAATTATCAACAGACCTGGAAAAACCTTTTGTGGCATATACATCGAGCATTTGCAGGTGGAAAAAGGGAGATTAAATATACAGGGACCTGCTTATGGGGCGCTGCTTTTTGACAGACAGAAAACATTGCCATATGAGGTGGTAAAGAAACTTCTTGTTTATAGTAAAGCAGGATTCCCGATAATTTTTCTTGGGGAAGCGCCGATGGAACCATCATCCCAGAAAGAGCCTCAGATAAGAGAAATGATGGAAAACTTGTTGGAAAAAGATAATGTGATACTTTTGCAGACAGAAGAAGAACTTCCGCCGGTTTTGAAAAATGCAGGTGTTTACTCTGATATGTATTTGGGAAGTACAGGAAAATTGTTGGGAGTGCACAGAAGATGGGAAGAAAATGAAATCTATTGGCTGGGGAATCTGGGAGATGCTGCCGCATATGATGAGGTGGATGAGCGAAGAAAAATATGTACAGAAATTCGTTTAAAGGGGCAAGGAATACCTTACCGAGTGAATCTCTGGAATGGGCAGATAGAAAAAATTTCCAGCTATCGTTGGGAAGATGGGAATATTTTTATGGAAATTACGCTTTATGAAAATGATGATTGTATCATTGCGATGGTTCCTCAAGAAGAGGAGTATGTGATAGAAAACCAGAAAGCGGAGCTGTATGATAGGGTAGAATTTACTTCTTGGACTTTAGAGATGGAAAGATGGAGTGCAGGGCAGTTGCCGATAGAAAACAGAAAAAGTAAATGTGAACCTGTCGTATTAGAAAAATTGGTTCCCTGGAACGAAATCTTTTCCGTGGGTAATAGTTCTGGTGTTGGCACTTATAGGACAGTATACAGGAGTGGAAAGAACTTTCAGAATCCTATGGATGCTGTACTGAAAATAGAAAAAATATGTGACAGTTTTCAACTATTGATTAATGGAAATGAGGTTTGCTGCAATCCTCTTTGTATGGAAATTCCAGTGGGCGCCTATCTGAAGGAAGGAGAGAATATGATAGAGATTCAGGTGGCATCTACATTATTGAATGCGGTGGTAGAACATTCCCGAAAGGAAAAAATTTGTGGTCTTCATAAAATACCAGATATTCGAGAGATGAATGAGTATGGTATTTGGGGAGAAGTGGCTCTTTATGTAAAAAAGAATAGTGATAAAAATGTTCGTATTGAATGTATATTCAGAATATTTATACATTTTTTCGCGAATTTGTCGAGCGGATTTGTGAGACTTCAGGCTCAAAGTGAGCGCAGACTGAGCGTAAAATGTATAAATATTTCTGAATAATGTTTCAATGACAATTCTTTGATAAAAGCTTATTTTGTCGGTATATCCACGTCGGAGTAGCATACGTCTTCAAAAGGAAGCACGATGCGCTCTTTTTTCATGGAGGACAGGTAGATGCCTTTGATCATTTCCAGTGTTTTTCTGCCTTCTAATCCATCAACCATGACAGGTTTATCCTGAAGAATGGAGTTGTAGAAATCTTTTAGCTGAATGTGGTGGCTGCTTCCCCAATAATCAGGACCTACGTTAGTGGTTTCGTAGGTGTTGCGAATTTCCGCATAGGTGCCGTCCAGTTCGTAATATCCCATATCCTGAATCAAACCGCAGCGTCCCTTTTCGCCTAGAAGCTCGATGGTGATGGGAGAATCTGCTCCGTAAATATTGGTAGCGTACAAGTTATACAGGCAGCCGTTTTTGAACATAATAGCTGCGTTGGCAGTGTCTTCCACCTTTACAAACTTGTGGGAATAATTATGGATGCTGCCGTCGATCCATTCCACATCGCTGTCCAACATATAGCGGACGCGGTCGATGGAATGAATTGCCTGATCAATCAGAACGCCGCCGCCTTCTTTGTCCCAAGTGCCTTTCCAGTCATTTCCTTCGTAATAATCCAGAGGACGATTCCAGGTGAGATAAGATCTTGCGGTAAGGATACGGCCAAAATCCCCACGGGCGATCATTTCTTTCAGCTTTTCCACACTTTTTGTATAACGGGTCTGGAAAATAACACCCAGTTTTACACCGGTTTCTTGCTGAACACGGATCATTTCATCGGCATCCTGCAAAGAGATGGCGATGGGCTTTTCTGTTAAAACGTGAATACCGGCTTTCATAGCCTTGATTGCCATAACAGGGTGGAGAAAATGGGGAAGACACAGATGTACCACATCAATATCCTTATCCAAAATCTCATCAAAGTTTGCAGTGTAGGAACAATTAAAATGGGAAGCAAATTCTTTTGCTTTTTCAATGTCTTTGTCTACAGCCCAGACAAGCTCCATCTGGTCAGACAGACGGTGAAAAGCATCTTTGTAACATACGGAAATTCTTCCGCAGCCCACAAGGGCAACTCTTAGTTTTCTCATAAAACCTCCATTCTGCAGGACGTGTTATCCGATGTAAAAAGTAGTATTGGATTCCTGCGTAAAATCATAATGAATATCAAAAAAATATTTCATAGCGCCTATAAAATAAGCGGTAGAATCTAAAAAACCATATCGGATCTTAAGGGAATCCAGCATTTGGCGAAAACCGGTAGTTTTCAGAACTTCTGTGACAGTATCCAGAAATAAGGGACCCAGATTTTTGCCCTTGCCGCCGATAATGATGAGTTTTGGATGAACGATGCATACCAGATTGCTGAGCGCCAGAGCAAATTCCTGAGCCATTTCCCGAATTACTTTCTGGGCGGAGAGATCGCCATAGAGGGCACAGGAAGAAAGATCGGCATACGTTATTTTTTCGTTGTTTAAAAGAGGAGCGCAGCATCCAGCGTCTAAAAGGCGTTCTTTGAGGACGTTTTCTCCGATCATCAGTTCCAGACAACCGCGGTTACCGCAGGAACAGACTTTTCCGTGAGGGTCAATGGAATAGTGACCGAATTGGGTGTAGGAAGCTGTCGCCTGTCCAAGCAGCTGATTCTGGATAAATAATGCGGCACCGATGCCGTGCTGAAAATTAATGTAAGCAAAATCGGGATAGGGAATTTTTGTGTAAACTTTTTCTGCATACGCTGCGCAGGCAGTATCATTGAGGATGCCTACAGAGTATCCGGAAAAAGCGTCTTTTAGTTCTTTGAGATAATTGGCATGTTCGTCAGATGGCAGAGACAGTGTGGTGGTGTAGATTTTTTTCTGCTCTGGATCGATCATGGCGGGAACAACGATACAGATTCCGAGTAATTGCCAGCGAGAAAAATCAGTAGTAATCAGTTCGTGAAAAAGTTTTTGAGAAAGAGAGATGTAGCTTCCTGGTTCGTCCAGAATGCAGCTGGTTTCCCGAACAATCATGCCGCAGATATCTACCAGTTTGGCGTGGACTTCTTTTTGGCTCCAAGAGATAACAACGATATAATGCTGACCCTGAAGAAGCTGAAGACCGTTGGGCTTTCGTCCTACGGTGGAAATATCCTCGGAAATTCCTGTGTCCTGGATAAATTTTCTGTCAATCATTTCATCTACCAGAGAAGAAACGGTAGTTTTACTCAGACCGGAAAGTTTCGCTAGCTGGGCGCGGGAAATCCCGGGTTCCTGATGGATATAGTGATATAATGTTTTCAGATTGTTGTTCTTGATGATTTGTTGATTAACCAGTTTCATAAAACCCTACCTTTGTAAACTCACTTTATTAAAAATATCCTATCATAAAACAAAAATATTAGCAATACATGTTTGAAAGAAAGAATATTATAGAAAAATATGTTGAAATATATAGAATACAAAAAAGAATAGAAAAAAACTTAAGAAAAACAGTATAAAAACAACGTTATAATAGTAATGAGAAAAAACTAATTAAAAAATAAAAGCGAATATATACAAAAAATGAAAAGAAAACTTGTTAAAAATAGAAGAAAAACACTATTATAACTATAAATAGTAAACAAAAATATTGACATATCAGACAAGTGGTGATATTTTTGCTTTAAAGCAAATGGGAAACAGAAGTCAATTCTTAATGAAAATAGATGCAAAATTTGTGGGATTGACTTTTATTTTTCAACAATAATAAAGTCACTGGACAAATAAAGAGAGGTGGAAAAAGAATGAAGGTAGGCGTTATAGGATGTGGGGGTATGGGAACGACCCATTACCTCTCTCTCAAAGCTTTATCTGAGCAGATGGATGTGGAGGTTGTGGCGCTGGCAGACTGCAGAAAAGAATTTCTGGACAAAGCGGCAGAACATTTTCCTGGTGTACGAAAGTATGAGCTGGGAATGGATCTGATTGAGCAGGAGAACTTGGATATCGTACATATTTGCCTTCCGAGTTATCTTCATGTGAGTCATGCGGTGGCAGCGATGGAGAAGGGGATGAATGTTTTTGTAGAAAAGCCGGTATGTCTGACGAGGGAAGATGCGGATGCGATTCTGGATGCAGAAAAACGGACGGGAATGAAAGTGATGGTCGGTCAGGTGGTACGTTCCTTTGAAGAATATCGGTATCTGAAAAAAGTGTATGACGATAAGACTTTTGGTAAACTTCGCTCGATTGTGATGCAGCGTATCAGCGGGGACGTACGATGGGGATTTGAAGATTGGTTTCATGATGAAAAGAGAAGCGGATCTGTCGTTTTGGATCTTCATGTCCATGATCTTGATTTTTTACGGTATATGTTGGGAGAACCGGATAATTTTGAAGTACGGGCAACGCCCTTTGACAGCGGTATGATTAACCAGATTATTACAACTTATGAATTTGGAAATGTTTTTGCCAGTGTGGAGGGGGTGTGGGATATTTCTCCTGCCTTGAAATTTGAAGCCAGCTTCCGAGCGTGTTTTGATGAAGCCACCGTGGTCTTTCATGGAACGAAAACGCCATCGCTGGTAGTGTACAAGAAAGATGGCACGGTAGAAACACCACAGTTTCATCCAGAGTATGAAGCGGAGGATACTTCTGCCGGAATCAATATTTCTAATCTGGGACCGTATTATACAGAGATTAAATACTTTATCCAATGCCTGAAGGAAAACAAACCGATTGAGGTGGCGCCTGTCAGCGAGGGGGTAAAATCAGTGGAACTGGCGTTGAGAGAATGGGAAGCAGCAAAAGAATATGTAAGAAAACATCAACAGATATAGGAGGAAAAGTTATGGCAAAGAAAATAGTAGCGCTTTTTTTATCAGCAGCAATGGTTGCATCTATGATGGCGGCATGCGGCGAACCAAAAGGCAAAGAAGAAAACTCAAACGGTAAGGAAACAACAGAAAAAGGTGAAGATTCCGGAGAAGAGATCACACTGAAGGTTTTTGACGCTCATGCATATGGTCTTGACCAATATGCGGAGATGGTGGAGGCTTTTGAAAAAGATCATCCGGGTGTAAAGATTGAGGTTCAGCATGCGGCGAATGATTCCAATACACTGCTTCAGTCCAGAGTAAATTCCGGTGATATTCCTGACGTATTTGATGTGGAATCTGGAACTTCCGCAAAAAAATATTATGAATACGCTTATGATTGGACAGAAGATACGGATGTAACGAGCCTTTTTAATGAAGATGCTTTAGAAACAGGAAGAGATGATGATGGCAAAATAAAATCCCTTCCATGGACTTATGAAAATATGGGTATCCTTTATAATAAGGATTGTTTTGAAAAAGCTGGAATTACAGCTCTTCCCACTACAATGAGTGAATTGGAGGAGGCATGTAAGAAACTGAAAGATGCAGGCATCACACCGATTGCGCTTCCGGCAAAAGAGACCTGGGTGATGGGACAGCTGGCTACTCACTTCATAATCGATAAAGAGTTGGGAGCAGAAGGAACGAATGAAGCATTAAAATCTGGTGAGCTGACTTTTGCAGATCTTCCTCATTGGGAAAATCTTTTCAAATTCCTTGATCTTGCTATGGAATATGGTCCGGACAAACCTTTGGAAGTGGATTGGGAAACTTCAGAAAATATGCTGGCAAATGGCGATGCTGCAATGATCCATATGGGAGACTGGTGTCAGTCTACGCTGGATTCCTTTAATCCTGATGCAAATCTGGGATTTTTGCCGACACCTGTAGGAGATGGAGCAGAAGACTGTACGCTGCTTTCTTCTTGTAACTGGACGTATATTGTAAATAAGGATTCCGAACATCTGGAACTTGCAAAAGAATACTGTGAATATATTTTGACGTCAGAAATGGGACAGTATTGGATGTGTGAAGGTGTAGGAGCTGTACCGGGTGTGAAAACAGAGAAAGAAGTAAAAGGTGCATTGGCAAATGATGCAAAAACGTACATTGCTGATGGAAAGACAGATGGATGGATTCATACGATTGCACCTACAAGCTATACAGATGTTTGCGGACCATATCTTCAGGCTTACATGACTGGCGATATGAGCGCTGAAGAAGTAACGCAGGCGTTCCAGGAATTCTGGACAGCAGGCTGATAAATGGGGGGTGCTGCACTTGAGCGTGTTAAGATATTTCGTGCGGCATCCCTGTTTTTGAAATTACGATCTGGGAGGGGATAAATTTTGAAAAGTAAAAAGATAAAAGAAGTGCTTTTGTTTGCTTTATTTGTATTTCCGGCAGTAGCATTTGTCCTTTTTGCAACGGACATCCCGTTTGTGATGAACCTGTACTATTCTGTATTTGAGTGGAATGGTATCGGAAAATCCATGAAGTTTGTGGGATTGGATAACTTTGTGAAGATTTTTACGAATGATAGTCTGTTCTGGAAGGGTGTTACCTTCACTTTAAAATTTGCCGTATTTTATGTGGTGATCGTGAATGTCATTTCTCTTGTGGTGGCTATGGTCATGTCAAAAGAAAGAAAATCATCCAGAGTGGGAAGAGCATTTTACTATATCCCCTATATTATCAGTCTGACGGCAATCAGTTTGATCTGGAAATTTATCTTTGGACCGGGATTTGAGGCGCTGTATGATATTACCGGATGGGAATTCTTTAACTGGAGTTGGGTAGGAACGCCAAAACTGGCATTTTATGTGGTCGTGATCATGGCGGTATGGCAGAATGTGGGATTCTATATGGTGAATTACATTGCCGGAATTATAGCGGTCCCGAAAGAACTCATTGAGGCGGCGAAGATTGACGGGGCAAATGGATTTCAGGTGTTTCGGAAGATCACCTTCCCGCTAATTATGCCGGCGGTATCCATCTGTATGCTGACCTCTTTGACTTTTGCCTTCAAACTGTTTGATATCATCATGGTATTTACCAAGGGCGGACCGGCAAACTCAACAGTGACCGTCGCATACAATATTTATAAAGAAGCGTTTGTAAATAGTCAGTACGGCATGGCAACGGCGAAGTCTCTGGTATTTGTTGTATTTGTATTGATTGTAACAGCAATTCAGCTGAAAGTGACGAAGAGTAAGGAGGTTGAAGCATAATGAAAAAACTGAAAAAAGTCAATGTCCTTGCAATTATTGTTTTTGTATGTTCAATTTTCTGGCTGATGCCCTTGATTTTGATTTTCATTAACTCTTTTAAACCGTATAACGATATGATTCAACATTTCCTGTCTCTTCCAAAGAGCTGGAGTTTGGATATGTATGTGGAGACCTGGACAAAATTTGATTTTCCGCTGTTGATTGCCAATACCCTGTTATATACAGTGGCTACCGTGGTTATGATTGTTCTGCTGGCACCTATGGCGGCTTATAAGCTGGCAAGAACAAAAAGTAAACTCAGTGGTATTTGCTTTGTACTGATTATTATGCCGATGATGGTACCGTTCCAGTCTTATATGATCACGCTGACACGATTGGTAGCAAATGTGAATCTTACAGGAACAAGAATGGGGCAGTCGTTGGTAAGTATAGGACTTTGTATGCCTCTGGCAGTGTATATGATCCATGGATTTGTAAAAAATGTGCCTATTGAATTGGAAGAATGTGCATGTATTGATGGAGCAGGAAAGGTGAGAACGTATTTTAGCATTGTGCTTCCGCTTCTGAAACCGATTTTAACGACAGTTGTGGTTTTGGATACGCTTGCTACCTGGAATGATATTATTACCAACCAGTTGATCGTAGGAGGGAACGCAAAAGCGATGAACATTCAGAATGCTTTGTATATGCAGTTTTCTGCTCAGACGGCGGACTGGGAACATGCGCTTCCTGGTATCGTGATGTCTATGATCCCCAGTTTGATTTTCTTTGTGTTTATGCAGAAACATATTGTAGGCGGTGTGACGGCGGGGGCAGTCAAAGGCTGATATAGGAAAGGATAGGTAAACATATGAAAATAGGTGTATTGATCGAACTTTTTAAGGATACGAATATTGATGAAAGATTTGCAGAACTGCGCTCTATGGGAATGGAGAGCTGTCAGTTGGTGTGCTGGAACAGAGAAATTCTTCATGATGATAAGGTGGCAGAGGTAGTGAATGCAGCAGTGGAAAAACATGGAGTTCATATCACGGCATTCTGGTGCGGATGGGAAGGCAGAAAAGTGTGGGATTTTTACGAAGGGCAGCTCACTTTGGGATTGGTTCCCTCAGACTATCGCGTGGAACGATTGAAAATGTTAATGGAAGGCTCTGATTTTGCTAAGAAAATCCATGTGAAAGACTTTGCAACTCATGTGGGATATATGCCGGAAAACCCCTATGATCCGAAATATGAAGAAGTATTAGTGGCTTGCAAGGCAATCGTAGAAAAATGTCGGGAAAATGGACAGAATTTTCTTTTTGAGACGGGACAGGAAACACCAGTCACCTTAAAGAGAGCGATTCAGGATATCGAGAAGGCATTGGGAAAAGGGCATGTGGGAATCAATCTGGATCCGGCAAATCTGCTGATGTATGGAAAAGCAAATCCTGTAGATGCTCTGGACGTGTTTGGAGAGTATGTAATGGGAATTCACGGAAAAGATGGATGTTACCCTACGGATGGTCATGCGCTGGGAGCAGAGATGCCGTTGGGACAGGGAAAAGTAAATTATCCGGCTTTTATTGCTAAATTAAAAGAGGTGGGATATCAGGGAGATATCACCATTGAGCGGGAAATTTCTGGAGAAGAACAGAAAAAAGACATTCTTATGGCAAAAGAAGTGCTGGAAAAATTAATTTAAGAGGATTTTAGTGAGGGAGCTTTCAGGATATAAGAAACTGTATCTTGAGAGCTCTTTTATTCTGTGATTTATTCTTGGGAATAGTAAGGCGTGTAGGAAAAAGAAGATATTTTTGTAACGAAATCCATTGTTGCCGATTTTTATTTATAGTATACTTAAAAAAAGATGTTGTGGTCAAAAGATGTCTGGTTTATGACCTTTTGACCCTGGCATCTAAAAAGTTTGCAAGGAAACATCTTTCTGATAAATTTTATCTGGAAGGTGATCAAAGAAAGAGTCTTCGCAATATTATAGCAAGAGAAATGTTGGTCAATACGTTGATTCATCGAGAATTGACAAGTTCTTTTATTGCAAAATTTGTAATTGAAAAGAAGAAAATTTATGTGGAAAATGCAAATCGAGCTACAAAAGATGGGGTGATTACGCTGGAAAATCTGGAACCAAATCCGAAAAATCCTATTATTGCAGCTTTTTTCAGGAATATAGGCTATGCAGATCAGTTAGGTTCCAGTGTGAGGAATCTGTATAAATATTCCAGGTTATATTCTGGAAAAGATCCTGAATTTAAAGAGGGAGATGTGTTTCGAATCACGGTTCCTCTGGAAGAAGAGTATTCTTTTGATTATGAAAATCGAGGGCAGCTGGTGAGTGAAAAGAAAACGCTGTATAGTGTAGAAGGTATTAAAAATAAAAGTAATGCCGATAAAACAGAGAAAAGTGCCGGTAAAGAAACGGAAAATGCCGGTAAAATGCCGGGAAAGATAGAACAAAACAATAGGAGTGCCGGTAAAGAGCTTTCTGCTTTTCTGGAAAAGAAAGGACTTTTGTTAACCAGTCAGCAGAAACGGTTGTTGGCTTACGTGGTATTAGCAGAAGAAGGAATCACCTCCGGTCAGGCGGGAGAGATATTGGGCGTGAAACAGAGGAGAGCCAGAGAAATTCTGAAAGAATTGACAGAAAAAGATATTTTGTGTAAAAAAGGTTCTTACAGAGATGCATCCTATATATTGAATGAAAAAATGGTCGGGTGATTTTAGTTTTCCGGAGAAAAGAATATAAAGTTTATACTTTTTGCCGGCGGTCAAAGATTGACCGCCGGATTTTATGCTTCTTCATTGTTTACGATGATTAAGTTGCTGTGGTACTTGATTTTGCCGGATAGGACATCATCATAAAACTGTTGCTTTGAATGGATATAATTGATACATTCTTGTACTTCTTTCAATTTTTTTTCCAGCAATTCTTTTTTCTTATCCAATATATTTTTGCGTTTTGGAATGGAACTTTGACCTTCCAAACATAAATCCACATATTCTTTCATTTCGGCAATACCCATACCACATTTTTTTAAGCAGGATAAACTTTCAATCCAGGCAATATCTCTATCATCAAAAATTCTGTAATTATTTTCGTTTCGCTTTACATTTGGGATTAACCCTTCGTTACAGTAATATTTTAAGGTTTCATATTTCATGCCGGTTAAATTGCAGATATCTTTCATAGAATACATAATTTTTCTCCTTAATTTTCTGATAAGGTATTGACCGGTAGTTACTACCGAGTTCTACAATGATATTGTACTTGAAAAATAAGGGAAAAGCAAGGAGGAATAGATCATGGAATATGTAACATTAAACAATGGAGTGAAAATGCCCAAATTAGGTTTTGGAGTTTTCCAAATTCCGAAAGAAGATTGTGAAGATTGCGTACTTGAGGCAATTAGGGTTGGGTATCGGCATATTGATACGGCACAATCCTATTTCAATGAAGAAGAGGTGGGAAATGCCATTGCAAAATGCAGTGTTCCAAGAGAAGAATTATTTATTACTACAAAGGTATGGATCGATAATTATGGATATGAAAAAGCAAAACAGTCCGTGTTGAATTCTATGAAAAAGTTAAAAACGGATTATCTTGATCTGGTATTGTTACATCAGCCTTTTTCGGACTATTATGGGGCTTACAGAGCCTTAGAAGAACTGTATAAAGCAGGAAAAATCCGTGCAATCGGCGTTAGCAACTTTTATCCGGACAGATTAGCTGATATGGTCGCGTTTAATGAAATACCTCCACAGGTTAATCAGGTGGAAACAAACCCGCTTTGTCAGCAGGTAATCGCACAGGAAAATATGATAAAGAGAAATGTGCAGATGGAAGCATGGGCGCCTTTTGGAGAGGGGAAAAATAATATGTTTGCAAATCCTGTCCTTAAAGAAATAGGAGAAAAATATAAAAAATCGGTTGCACAGGTAATCTTGCGCTGGCTCATGCAAAGGGATATCGTAGCATTGGCGAAATCAACACATATCGAAAGAATGAAGGAGAATTTTGAGATTTTTGATTTCCGCTTATCGGAACAGGATATGGAAACTATCCGCGAATTGGACACAAATACAAGTTTATTCTTCAATCATCAGACAACTGAAACGGTCGATAGATTTGTAGGGATGATTAATGATAGAAAAGGGAAAATTTAATACAAAATTTGGATACTTGCTGCAGCTGTCACATGAAATGCATATTCAGAAATAATTAAAGCGACAGCTGCAACTTATGTTTATAAACCTTATCGAAAATAAGAGTAGAACAGATACAGACCTGCTTTCAGAAAAAGCGTGATGAGCAGCAGAGTGAGAGCGGTACAGAAAGCAGGCATATTGAGCAGGGCGGTGGTAACGGTGATAAATAATTGAAAGATCAGTAAAAGATCTAAGGCGATTCCGCCGCTTTTGTCATGCAGATACTGGTTTCGTTCGTCTTGTTCGCTCTGAAGTTGTTCCTTTAAAAGTAATTTGTTTTTGAGCAATTTTTTATTATGGACAATTCTTGTGGTAGTGTAAATGATTCCGCCGAAAAAAATGAAGTCGCTGATCGTGTTGGCCAGACCGGTCATAACTCTTGAATCGCCGCCCAGTTCGCCCATAACCACCATATAGATTAACATCAGAACAAGCAGGAAATAAGACATTTTTATTCGCAGCTGGATTTTTTGTGTGTAGGTGCGTGGTTTAAAATTCTTCATATTGTTTGTCCTCCATTTCTTTGTTTTCTCTCAGACAGCATAAATCCTCAACAGTAACTTGAAATACTTCAGCCATACGGTAGGCTAACATCAGGGAAGGATTATATTGTCCTTTTTCAATAGAAATAATGGTTCTTGAAGATACATGAACCAGATCAGCTAACTGCTGCTGGGTCATTTTAAAATGGGTGCGAAGTTCTTTTACTTTTGTTTAGATCTTAAATTTCAATTTAAAGTATCAGGAAAATCCAGTTTTTACGGTCATTCAAAAGATTGCATTGTTACATAAAATTTGTAACAGTTCAGCCTGCGCCATTTGTAAAACCGCACTGCGTGCTTATCGTGGCTAACGCCACTGTTTTACTCATTAACAGGCGCTCAGCTCATACAGATGTCCGCTTGCAAAAACATGCAA
>PPYF01524919.1_pt1 | contig 70309 bp, 50 predicted proteins | sample 1559871 | NCBI WGS metagenome assembly PPYF01 (sample SAMN08240021, study PRJNA423297) | Human gut metagenome, whole genome shotgun sequencing project.
CTTGTCTCTGCCTGTTCGGGTGTAATGGGTCGATAATTCCATTTGTGATTCATTTTATATATTGTTTTTTCTTTTTCTGCTCTCAAGGGTTGCGAAAGGCTCTTCTTTCCAACGAGGGGTAAAAGTACGAAAAAAACCGGAAGTGGGAGTAGATATGACGAAAATATTTCATGGGCAGTGGAAAACCGGAAGTTTGATATGGGGTGTCTTTTAGTTTTTATAGCTGATTTTTGGAAGATAACTTTTTTGGTTTATCTTTGCTCCACCAATAAGAATCTGATAAATGAGAAAGCCGCGCAACGTCACAGACTCCAATATGACATTTGATAATATCTATTCAGAGTATTATCAACGTTGCTTTCTATTCGCCAAATCCTATCTCCATGATGAAATGCTGTCGAAAGATATAGCTTCCGAAGCGATGATTACCTTATGGACTACGATGAAGACGGAAGAAGTGGATAATGTCCGTGCTTTCTTGATGACCGTAGTAAAGAACCAGTCGTTGAATCATTTGCGGAATGAGCACTTGCGGATGGAAGCTCGTGAGAATATCCTGAATGACGAACTCTATGAGCTTGACTTCCGCATCTCTTCTTTGGACGCCTGCAATCCGACGGATATTTTCTCGGAAGAGATAAACAGGATTGTCAACCAAACCCTGAACGAACTGCCGGAAAAGACTAGAAAGGCATTTGTGATGAGCCGGTACGAAAATAAATCGGTAAAGGAGATTGCCGACTCACTTGACATCACCGTTAAGGGAGCAGACTACCATATAGGCAAAGCGTTGAAAGCCCTGCGGGTGAATTTGAAGGACTATTTGTATATCCTGTTTTTCATCTGATTTCCTTCAAAAAGTCCGGCACCGGGGAAGACACCCTTCGGCACCGGGGAAGACCCCTCGCGGCACCGGGGAACGATGCTTCCGGCACCGGGGAACGGATTCCCGAAAAAAAGTGTGCTATTTTTCATATTTCCACTAGTGAACTTCGCAAGTGATGTGTCCTATATATGTAAGCCCATGAAGGGATTGCTTTTTAATCAGAGAAAGTATGGACATAAAACTGCTTAATAAATATATTGCCGGTGACGTACTTCCCGAAGAAAAGAAGGAAGTGATACGCTGGATGAAAGAGAGCGAAGAACATCGTGAACAACTGATGCAGTTGCATCGCATTTATAACGCAACTCTTTGGAACGGAAACGCTGACGGACAGAATACGAAGAATACGGAAAGGAAGAAGCCTGTAATGCGGTATCTCTGGACGTCGATGAAGATAGCCGCGGTCGTTGCCATGCTCGCTTTTATCATCCATAAGGAATATCAGGACTACCGGTTGGAACATTCTACCGATGTACAGACAGTGACCGTTCCGGCGGGACAGCGTGCCAATCTGATATTGGCTGACGGGACAACAGTTTGGTTGAACTCCAACTCCACATTGAAATACCCCGCCAACGGCTTCCACTCTAGAAACAGAAAGGTGACTTTGGAAGGAGAAGGATACTTTGAAGTGGCGCATGACGAGAAACACCCTTTCATTGTTGAAACGGAGAAATATGATATCCGGGTATTGGGAACCACCTTCAACGTATCCGCTTATCCGAATTCCGGCATGTTCGAAACGTCTCTGATAGAAGGAAAAGTAACCGTCTACCAGCCGGATACGCAAAACGAAATAGTGCTGAAACCGCATGAGAAAGTAGAAGTGAGAGACGGTAAACTTTATAAAGAGACATTCACTTCGGACAACGACTTCCTCTGGCGGATGGGAATCTATTCCTTCAAAAACGAACCTTTGGCAACGGTATTCAAGAAATTGGAGCAATATTATGAAGTGCAGATTATCAACAATAATAAAGAGATAGCTTCCCGTCCGTGTACAGGTAAGTTCCGGCAGAAAGAAGGTATCGAACACGTGATGAAGGTATTGCAGAAGTACGTTAAATTTAACTATATGCAGGATGATGAGAAGAATCAGATTATCATCTATTGATTAAGAAGTATGAACCCTAAAATGAAAAACATGAGAACAAGAGCACCTGTCTGTTTAGAACGAAAATATCGGTAAATGCTGCAACATTTACCGATATGTGAGAAGTCAATAAAAAAGACTCGACTTTCATTCCAAATCTTTATGTATTAACTTAATAACTCTAGGCAAAGATATGAAAAATAATCTTTGGTATGGGCGTATTGTCCATAGAAAAACACACTGTACTCAAATTTTAAGAATTATGAGGTTAACTGTCTTTTTCCTGTTATTCATCATTTTTGAGACGTATGCCCTGAACGGCTATTCTCAGAATCAAAAAGTTACGATGAATAAAGGAACCGCAACATTCGCCGAAATCATCAGGCAGATTGAAAAACAAACAGACTATTTGTTTATCTATAATGAACACGAGGTTAGTCTGAAACGGAAAGTGTCTATTTCCACTCAGAATGGGACAGTGGCAAGTCTGCTGGTGGATGCGCTGAAGGGTACGGAGTTCTCCTATACAATGGAAGGAAAACACATCATCCTTACGAAAAAACAAGTTGAAGCACTAAGTCCTGTGCAACACAAGAAAAGAATAACCGGTCTGGTGAAGGAATATTCGGGCGAAGCCATCGTAGGATGCAATGTGTCGGTTAAGGGTACTACCATCGGCACAATCACCGATATAAATGGTAAGTATAGCCTTGAAGTTCCCGATAATGCTACCTTGGTCTTTTCATTCCTCGGATATAAGAGTATGGAATATCCGGTGAAAGCACAGCAGACTATCAATGTGACCTTGGGCGAAGATTCAAAGGCGCTTAATGAAGTGGTGGTTGTAGGATACGGTACACAACGCAAGGCGTTGGTGACTAATGCAATCAGTTCTTTTAAGCCCAGCGAATCGAATATGCGTCCGGTGTTGACTCCGAGTGAATTACTACAAGGACGAGTGGCGGGTGTTACGGTATCGACCGGCTCCGGCAACCTGGGAAGTTCCGAACGAATGAGTATTCGCGGTGCGGCTTCTTTGAGTGCCAGCAATGAACCGCTTTATGTGGTGGACGGAATACCCATCCTCAACAGTAACGCTTCCTTATTCAATATGGGTGAAGATTTGAGTTCGATGGCGGTATTGAACCTGACGGATATTGAATCTATCGAAGTCCTGAAAGATGCCGCTTCGGCAGCTATCTACGGTTCGCGGGCAACGAATGGCGTGGTGGTGATTACAACCAAATCCGGTAAGGAAGGCCGTTCGGATATTCGTTTGAATGTCAGTACGGGAATCTCCAAATTTGCCAATAAAGGACGCATCAAATATGCGGATTCCGACTTGTATGTGGAAACCTACAACGACGGAGTCGAACGTTATAATCGTCAGAATGGCTATACCGTAGGTTCGGCGGGATATGTAGTACCTATCTCCAACCCATTTCAGGGAATGCCCGATACGGATTGGCTGGATTTGATTACTCAAGTGGGACATTCTTACAATGTAGACCTCTCCTTTTCCGGTGGAAGCAAGAAAACTAAATTCTATGTCGGAGCCAATTACAATTATCAGGAAGGTATAATCAAGACCAATGACATAACCAAAATCAATCTGAAAGCCAAGATTAGCCACGAAATGACTTCCTGGTTGGAAGTCGGTGCCAATGTCAGCGGTAATTATCTGAAAAACAACCGTGTTCCGGGAGCCAATATCGGTTCTACCATCGTAGCCCGTGCCGTTGAACAGCGTCCTTTCGACCGTCCGTACAAACCGAACGGTGACTATTATTTAGGTGGAACTGATGAACTGGCACGTCATAACCCGCTTCAGATTCTGAATGAAGAAGTATCCTATATTGATACCTACCGTTATTTAGGAACGTTCAATGCAGACTTAAAATACAAGAAGTTCAGTCTGAAAAACTCTGTCAGCACCGACATCGGATATACATATGACTATGTGTACTACAATGAGAATCATCCTTATGGAGCAGGCGGCGGACGTATTGTTGAGTATAACCGCTTGGTGAAGAACTTATTGATTGAGAATGTATTCAACTATAATGATAAGTTCGGCGATTTTGAAGCGGGTTTGATGCTGGGACATTCTTTCCAGAAGATGTCCACCCGTACGTCTTCTATCGACGGACGCGGTTTTCCGTCTCCGGTATTCGATACGGTCGGCACGGCTTCCGAAATTTATAATGCTTCGGGCGGCATCTCCGAGTTTGCCATGGAGTCCTACTTCGGACGTATCAACCTGTCTTATTTAGACCGTTACATTCTGAATGTGACCATGCGTTCGGACGGTTCATCCCGTTTTGCCCCTTCCGACCGTTACGGATATTTCCCCTCTGTCTCTTTAGGTTGGAATGTTTCGAAAGAATCTTTCTGGAAATTCCCTCAGACAGACTTGAAGTTGCGCCTGAGTTATGGTAAGACCGGAAATCAGGATGGAATCGGCAATTATGCCTGGCAACCGTTAATGTCCGGCGGTATCAACTACGGCAATAATAGCGGTATGGCTGTCACCAGCATGGGAAACAACAAACTGACATGGGAAACTGCCGACCAGTATGACTTCGGCTTCGACCTGGGCTTCTGGAACGGCAAACTGAATATGATAGCCGATATTTATCTGAAGAATACGAACAACCTGCTTTATTCAATGCCCTTGCATGGAACAAGCGGTTTCACCAGTATCACCAGCAATATCGGCTCGATGCGGAACTATGGTGTGGAGTTTTCCATCAACGGACATCTGAATATAGGGAAAGTCAACTGGACTTCCTCTTTCAACATCTCCCACAACAAAAACAAATTGACTAAACTGCTGGGAGACGACTTACTTCCGATAGGTGCTAACCGCGCCTTGAAAGTAGGTGAGGAACTGGGAGCTTTCTACCTGTTCCAGATGGACGGGCTCTACCAATATGACGGTGAGGTGCCGCAACCGTTGTACGACCTGGGTGTACGTGCCGGTGACGTGAAATATCATGACGCGGATAATAATGGCATTATCAATGACAACGACCGTGTATTGACCGGTTCTTCCAATCCCGATTTCTTCGGTGGATGGAACAATACTTTCAAATACAAAGGTTTCCAACTGGATGTATTCTTTACGTATATGTACGGAAATGATGTGTATGCCGAATGGGCGGTGACCGCTACCCGTCCCGGATACCGCATGGCCATTACGGAAGATGTCGCCAAGAATCGTTGGACGGCTCCGGGAAGTTCTGATAAATATCCGCGTGCGGTCAATACGCTGTGTGGGCATAACAGCAAGAACTCCACCCGTTTCCTTGAAGACGGCTCTTTCATCCGCTTGCGTTCTCTCACGTTCAGCTATACATTCCCGCAAGTAATGTTACAAAAGATTCGATTGAAAGGTCTGCGTCTCTATGTGCAAGGGGACAACCTGTTGCTGTTCTCCAAATACTCCGGCTGGGACCCTGAAGTGAGTAAGAACATGGACCCGCAGTACTTTGGCGTCGATTTGTATGGAGTGCCGCCTTCCCGTTCGGTCAATTTCGGAATAAACCTTAGTTTCTAATCATAAACGCTCACAATGATGAAAAAGATTATTACTATATTTCTGGGATGCCTGTTGCTGGCTTCATGCAGTGGCATGCTTGATATCGAATCCCACTCCGCCGTATCGCCGGGAAGTGTGACGCCCAAAGACTTATCGGCTTTACGCATGGGAATGTACAATAAGGTACAGAACTCTCCGGCACGTGAGTCATATATTACATTCGATATATTGGGCGGAGACTTGACTCAAAGTACAGGGAATGCAAGGGACTTGATAAACTCTGTACTTTCCTCACTGAATTCAATCGTAGCCAACAGTTGGAACGGCTATTATAATGCGTTATATCAAGTAAATAATGTTATCTCCATCGTAGAAGACCTTCCCGAATCCGACCTGCGGAATCTGATTATCGGAGAAGCGCATTATTTCAGGGCATATATCTATCATTCACTGGTGACACGCTGGGGTGGTGTGCCTATCCAAAGAGTGAATACGATGGACAAGCCTTTCCGTGATTCGGAAGAAGCAGTGTGGGCATTTATTGAGGAAGAACTCGAAACAGCCCTTGCTTTCTTGGGGACTTCTTCCAGTTGTTACTATGTATCCCGCGATGCCGCCCTTGCACTGAAAGCCCGTGTGATGCTCGAACGTGGCAAAAAGACGGAAGCGGCTGCACTGGCGGAAGGTCTGATAAAGGATGGGAAATACAAACTGGATACCTTCGACAAGATATTCCGGGGAAAGACCAACACGGAAGTTATCTTTTCCTTCCAATGTCTGGCGGAAGAATCGAATATCACCATTTCCACCTTATTCTATACATATGCTCATCCCAATCACGGCAGCTATGTGTATCGTCCCACGAACGACGTGATGAATATGTATGACGACAAGGATAAACGGAAGGAAGTTTCCATTATCAATGTAGGTGCCGAACCTTGTATCAATAAATATCCGAGCGGCCAAACCGGTACCGACCCGGTAGTGATGAGCCGTCTGGCTGAAATGTACCTGATAAGTGCGGAAGCGCAAGGACTCTCCAAAGGTCTGGGACGGCTGAACGACTTGCGGAAAGAACGCGGGCTGGACGCCGTAAATCCGAAGGATGAAGACGAATTTATAGAATATATCCTGGACGAACGCCGGAAGGAACTGCTCGCTGAAGGTTTCAGATATTATGACCTCATACGTACGAATAAGGCAAAGACAATGCTTGGACTGAAAGATTATCAGTTGGTATTGCCTATACCGGGCAAGGAAATGATTTCGAATCCGAACCTGGAGCCGAATCCCGGATATTGATAATGATTGTATTTATACTTATTAAAGAGACAAAATGATGAAAAAACTGATATATGATTCCGCTCTTCTTCTTTTGGGTTGTCTGCTATGGACGGGATGCAATAATGATGAAGACCTGACCGTCTATTCCACCGAGGGCGCGAAAACGGAGTTGGGACAGAAGATAATTGCCGGAAGTGACGGATACGTCGGACAATATTTCTCGGACACTACTTACACGTTGGCTCCGGGTGTAAAGGCTTTGGAGATGGAAATCCTTTCTGCCACAGGTATGGCAGTAAAGATGTTTGTCCTGGAAGTCGATTTGAAAGACACGCACCTGACGATGAAGGCTTCGTCTCCCAAAGACGAAGGCAAGCTCAAGACGAAACAACAAATGACGTTGCAGGCATTGGCACACGACAAACAGGGCAGCCGTGTTCTGGCTGCCGTGAATGGTGATTTCTTTGCTACGGACGGAACACCGCAAGGCATTTACTACCGGAACGGGGTATGCTTGAAGAATACGATGACCGATAATGTATGTACTTTCTTTGCCGTCACGAAGGGTAAGAAGGCGGTGATTGGCTCGTATGACGAATATGATACTTATAAGGATGAGATTCAGGAAGCGGTGGGCGGTCGTGTGCGTTTGATGACGAACGGGAATGTGCTTCCTCAGACATCGACGGCACTGGAACCCCGGACGGCTATCGGCGTGACGGACAATAATGTCGTTTATATTTTGGTTGCCGACGGACGTAACTTTTGGTACTCCAACGGCATGAGGTATGCTGAAATGGGAGCTGTCATGAAGGCATTGGGAGCAAAGGATGCTATCAACCTGGACGGCGGCGGTTCGTCTACTTTCATTATCCGCTCGAAGGCGGGATTTGAAGAGGACCGTTTTGCTATCCGCAACTGGCCTTATGATAATGGCGGTGTCGAAAGAGCGGTTGCCAACGGACTGTTGGTGGTGACCGATAATTAATAGTTTGAATCTTAATAGTTGAATCATTATGATACGAAATAATAGAATATATAGTTGCCGGCAAGGTCTATGGGGAATCATCTGTTACCTGTCCTTGTTGATGGGTATGGCAAGCTGTCAGGACTTTACGGATGATACGGGACGCACAATGCCCGAACCGGATTTGAAGTTTGCGGACGGAACGCTGAATCTTCCGTTGGAAGAAAAGGAATATACGGTGGATATCGAATCCAATCTGCCTTGGCGTGTGAAGACTTCCGCCACTTGGATTGACTTGCTTTCATCGAACGGGATGGGTACGGGAAGTTTCAGAATATCGGTATCCAAAAATGCGAATGTAGCTCCCCGCGAAGCGGAAATTGCAGGCTGGATTATCGAGGGTGCCGAAACAAAGCTGAGAGTGGTACAGGAAGGAGTGGGTATCGCTTTAAAAAAACGTGCGGTGAAAGTAGGAGCGGAAGGTAGTGCGGAAGAGGTGATACCTTTTTCGACAATGGTTACTTACACATACGAACTGTCCGAAGGATGCGACTGGATACACGTTACCGACGGGGCGGCAATTACTCCGGGCGTCATCAATGATTCGGAACTGAAATTGGCGATTGACCCTTATACGGATATAGACGAGGGACGTACCGCCTCATTGTACCTGAAAGGTTCGAATGGGATTACCGACGTACTGACGATAACGCAGGATAAGAAACCCTTGGGAGACATCGATTACCTGCGAATGTTCTACGAAAATGCGAACGGAGATAACTGGACGAAGAAATGGAACTTTGACGCTCCACTGGAAACTAACCCGACAAACTGGTTCGGATTGAAGTTTGAGAATAAGAGGGTGGTTGAGATTGATATTCAGTCTCCGAATAATATCGAAGGAGATATTATCCCCTTATGCAACTTGTCGGAACTGAGAAGCATAAAGTTCAAACATCAGAAGTTAGCAGGTATTCCAGAGGAAATAGGACAACTGTCCCAGTTGACCACTTTATGGATAATAGAATCTGCTGCAAGCGGAAACTTGCCGGAATCTTTGGGAGAATGTGAATTATTGACTAGCTTTAACATCTCAAATCATCCTACTTCCACTCCGGCCGGATTTAACAATACGTTTACCGGAAATCTGGATATGTTGATAAATATCCCCGGTATGGTGACAATAAAGGCATATTGTAATAATTTGAGCGGGCCGCTCCCGGTTATTCCATTAGACGGAAACAATAAACCGACCACTTGGAAGAGTCTGAAAGAGTTTATGATTTATACCAACGGATTCAGTGGTAGTATCCCTTACGGATATGGAACGGTAATCGAGAAGAGTGGTTCGAGTGGTATATTCAGAGTGAATGATAATCAGTTGAGTGGACAGATACCTGCGGATATCAAGGCATGGTCGCAATATGCAACCCGGAAGGCTGGATGGATAATGCAAGGTAATAGTCTTACTGAATAAGATAACTTGATGAATTTATTAACTTAACACATTTATCTGTCTGTTTACAATGAGAAAATACTTCGTTATCCTTGTCTTAGCTCTCTGTTCCGTCGGAACATTGAAAGGGCAGACCGCATCAGATTCTTTGGCAATCGTTTCCGCACAATGGGAGATAGTACATGCTCAAAAGGGAATTATCCACAAGAGTGCGTCTATACCTCAGCTTTATCAGTGTCCCCAAGTTATCAACCTGATAGAGATTGATCCCGGCAAAGGGATGAAAGCGGGTATTGCCCTATCGGACGGTATGAAAAAGACAAGCCGGATAGCTTCCGAACATCATGCGCTTGCGGCAATCAATGGTTCTTATTTTGATATGAAGCATGGGAATTCTGTCTGTTTCCTGAAAACAGGCAGGCAAGTGATTGATACGACAACGATAAACGAGTTTAAACTGCGTGTCACGGGAGCCGTTTATGAGCGGAAAGGAAAGATGAAGCTGATTCCCTGGAACAGACAGATTGAGAAAAAATATAAGCGAAAGGTGGGTACAATATTGGCATCCGGTCCGTTATTATTAAAAGACGGTCGGGTATGCGACTGGAGCTTGTGTGGAAGGGACTTTGTCCGGACCAAGCATCCCCGTAGTGCTGTTTGCATGACGAAGGACGGAAAAATACTGCTTGTCACGGTGAACGGACGTTTCCCGGGGCGTGCCGAAGGGGTGAATATCCCCGAACTGGCACACTTGCTTCGGATATTAGGCGGTAAGGATGCGTTGAACCTGGACGGTGGCGGTTCCACAACATTATGGCTGTCGGGAGCACCGGATAATGGCGTTGTCAATTATCCTTGTGATAATAAACGTTTCGACCATGCCGGAGAACGCGGAGTGCCCAACATCATTTATGTTTATGAATAACCTTATTGTTTATCAGCTATCGCACGACTTGAAGCTGCGAATAAAATGGAAAATGAAATGAAGAAACTTTTAAGATTGTCCCTGTTGGGGCTATTATTATTGTGCAGTGTCGTTGTAAACGGAGCACAAGTCCCCAAATATATCTTCTTGTTTATCGGTGACGGCATGGGATTCAACCATGTGGAAGCAACCCAAATTTATGCGGAGAAAGTAGGAACAGATACGGGCGAACGTTCGCTGCTATTTCCCACTTTTCCTGTGATGACTCAGGTATGCACGCGCTCGGCTTCTCACCTGATAACTTGTTCATCCGCCGCGGCTACCGCTTTGGCTACCGGAGAAAAAACGACGAACTATGTAATCGGAATGGATGCGGAAAAGAATCACGGGTTAAAATCCCTGGCACGCCAACTGAAAGATAAAGGTTATAAAATAGGAATAATCACCTCTGCCTCTATCGACCACGCTACCCCCGGTGGATTCTATGCTTCACAGCCCGACCGCTCTATGTATTACGAAATAGGAGTGGATGCCGCCAATTCCGGTTTCGATTTTTTCGGTGGGGCGGGATTGCTCGAACCTCGCAGCAAGCGTAACCCTTCGGCACCTTGCCTTTACGACTTGTTCAATCAGAAAGGCTATACGATGTTTCGTGGAATGGACGCTTATAACCGTGCTACTGCAAAGGATAAAATTCTCCTTTTCCCAACCGACACAGTGAGCAAAAGCCTGAAATATGCGATGGACCGTTCCGCCAAAGACTTGAGTTTGCCTGAATTGACAAAAGCCTGCCTTGCTAATTTTCAGGAAACCGCGAAGAAGGGTTTCTTTATGATGGTAGAAGGCGGAAAAATAGATTGGGCGGCCCATGCCCACGACGGTGGCGCTGTTGTGAAGGAAACCATTGATTTCGACCAATGTATCCGCTTGGCTTATGATTTCTACAAAAAGCATCCGAACGAGACATTGATATTAGTGACAGCCGACCACGAAACGGGCGGTCTTGGACTGGGCAACTCCGATATGAACCTGAATATTGACTTGCTCCAATACCAGAAGTGTTCACAAGAAGCCTTGACTGCTGCTATGCGTGAAATGAAAAGCGGAAAGATGATTCCTTCGTGGGAAGACATGAAAGCGTTTCTGAAAAAGAACCTGGGCTTTTGGGAGCAAATTAAGATTACCCCGCGTGAAGAACTTGAATTATTGGTTTGCTACGAAGAGTCTTTCTTGAAGAAGAAGTCGAAAGATGTGGTCAGCCTTTACGCGAAAGATGAACCTTTAGCGGTGGCTGCTATTGCCTTGTTGGATAAGAAGGCGTCATTGGGATGGACAACTAAAACTCATACGGGAGCGCCTGTGCCATTGTATGCAATAGGAAAGCAGGCTGTTCTTTATTCGGGTAGGAGAGACAATACGGATATGGCTAATGTGCTGCGGAAGTTGTTCAATATAAAATAGGAGTCTCTCGTATTTTCAGTAGTGATACATACGAACATAAAAAACAGAGCCAATCCCAATAAGGTGAATTGGCTCTGTTTTATTTCTCAGCTTTCATCAAATCCCGCCCTTCATACTTGCATATGGCCTCTATCCATTCCTCTGTCAACGGCATGGACTCGTGCCTCTCGAGGTCGAAAGTTACCATGATAGACTTGCAGATACATTTTATCTCGTTTGTTTCCGTATCGATTACCCGTTGAATCAGATGAAAACTTTTAGTGCCTATCTTAGAGACGGCAGTCTGCACGGCAATGTGGTCTGACGCAAAAATCTGCTTTACGAAATCCGCTTCGATATGAACGACGACGATGCCAATCTTTTCCCAATCTACTCCCGGACATACTGAAGCGAAGTATTCAGTCTTTCCCAAGTCGTAAAAAGAAAAGTAAACAGTGTTATTGACGTGACCGAATTTGTCTACGTCATTGAAGCGCAACTGAATAGGCAAAGTGTGGTGAAATACAATTTCTTCCATAGTTTTCACTTAATCTTTTTGAATTCGGCGCAAAAGTACTACTTTTGCGTGTTATTCTCAACAGAAATTAATCAAGAAATGATAGAAGATATTAAAAAAGCCTGTCAGGTGATGAATGAAGGAGGAGTGATTCTCTATCCCACCGATACCGTTTGGGGTATAGGCTGCGACGCGACTAACGAAGAGGCTGTACGCCGTGTATATGAGATTAAGAAACGTGCTGATAGCAAGGCTATGCTGGTACTGGTAGATACTTCTGTAAAAGTGGATTTTTATGTACAAGATGTGCCGGATGTGGCATGGGACTTGATTGAAGTTGCCGACAAGCCGTTGACGATAATCTATTCCGGAGCACGGAATCTGGCATCGAACCTGTTGGCGGAAGACGGAAGTGTAGGTATCCGTGTCACAAACGAGGAGTTTTCGAGACGCCTTTGCCAGCAGTTCCGTAAGGCGGTTGTTTCTACATCGGCCAATGTGAGCGGACAGCCCGGGGCTGCCAATTACAGCGAAATCAGTGATGAAATCAAATCGGCAGTAGATTATATCGTCGGCTTTCGTCAGGATGATATGAACCGGCCGAAACCCTCAAGTATTATTAAGTTGGACAAAGGTGGAGTGATTAAGATAATTCGCGAATAAATGAAAGAGGAAAAACAGAGTTTATTACAGCGTTGCATCAAGTGGCGGGAAGCGAATATAAAGGAAAAGCAATTTATCCTGATATTAAGTTTCCTGGTCGGAATCTTCACAGCGTTTGCCGCTTTGATATTGAAGTTCTTTATCCATCAGATACAGAATTTCTTGACTGATAATTTCAATGCGACAGAAGCCAACTACTTGTATTTGGTATATCCGGTAGTCGGAATCTTTTTGGCAGGTTGGTTTGTACGCAACATCGTTAAAGATGACATCAGTCATGGGGTCACCAAAATCTTATATGCTATTTCCCGCCGGCAAGGTCGTATCAAGCGGCATAACATCTGGTCGTCTACCATCGCCAGTGCGATAACCATCGGATTCGGTGGTTCGGTAGGAGCAGAGGCGCCGATTGTTCTGACGGGTTCGGCTATCGGTTCCAACTTGGGAAGTGTATTCAAGATGGAGCACCGCACGTTGATGTTGCTCGTCGGCTGTGGAGCGGCAGGTGCCATTGCCGGTATCTTTAAAGCACCGATTGCCGGACTGGTCTTTACATTGGAAGTGCTGATGATTGACTTGACCATGTCTTCTCTGCTTCCTTTGCTGATTTCGGCAGTGACGGCGGCTACCGTTTCGTACATAGTCACCGGTACGGAAGCCATGTTCAAGTTCCATCTCGACCAGGCGTTCGAATTGGAGCGTATTCCTTTCGTTATCCTGTTGGGTATTTTCTGCGGACTGATTTCTCTCTACTTCACACGCGCCATGAATTCAGTGGAAGGTGTTTTCGGAAAACTCAAGAACCCCTATAAGAAACTGGCTTTCGGTGGTGTGATGCTGAGCGTATTGATTTTCCTTTTCCCGCCTCTCTACGGTGAAGGATACGATACGATTAATCTTCTGCTGAACGGTACATCTGCCGCGGAGTGGGATACGGTCATGAACAACTCCATGTTTTATGGCTATGGCAACTTGCTGCTGGTATATCTGATGCTGATTATCCTGCTGAAAGTATTTGCGTCCAGCGCAACGAACGGTGGCGGTGGTTGTGGTGGTATCTTTGCTCCTTCGCTTTATCTGGGCTGTATTGCCGGATTTGTATTCTCACATTTCAGCAATGATTTTGCGTTCTCGGCTTATCTGCCCGAAAAGAATTTCGCTTTGATGGGAATGGCGGGAGTCATGAGTGGAGTCATGCATGCCCCATTGACAGGAGTGTTCCTGATTGCCGAACTGACAGGCGGATATGACCTGTTCCTTCCGTTGATGATTGTCTCTGTAAGTTCGTATCTGACGATTATTGCGTTCGAGCCTCATAGTATCTACTCCATGCGTCTGGCAAAGAGGGGACAACTGCTTACTCATCACAAAGATAAAGCTGTACTGACATTGATGAAAATGGAGAATGTGGTGGAAAAGGATTTTGTTGTCGTGCATCCCGAAATGGACTTGGGTGAATTGGTAAAAGCCATCGCTGCTTCCCACCGAAACGTATTCCCTGTAACGGACAAGAAAACGGGTGAACTGTTGGGAATTGTCCTGCTTGACGATATCCGCAACATCATGTTCCGTCAAGAACTTTATCATCGTTTCACTGTTAATAAATTAATGATATCCGCCCCTGCCAAGATATTCAATACAGACGGAATGGAACAGGTGATGCAAACGTTTGACGACACCAAAGCCTGGAATCTTCCGGTCGTTGACGAGGAAGGACGTTACGAAGGCTTTGTCTCTAAATCGAAGATATTTAACTCATACCGGCAAGTATTGGTACATTTTTCAGAAGACTAAGCGTTGGTTAGAAAACTAGGCACGGATTATACGGATTACGCTGTTGCTTTATGCAACCACAATTCAGAGAACCGTGAAATCCGTGCCTAAGTAATGATAAGATATTTATAAAATGAAGAAAGAAGATTTAAGAATAGTATATATGGGTACTCCCGATTTTGCGGTAGAGGCCCTGCGGCAGTTGGTAGAAGGGGGGTATAATGTTGTGGGCGTGATAACAATGCCCGATAAGCCTGCCGGACGTGGACATAAGATTCAATATTCTCCCGTTAAACAATATGCGCTTGAACAGAATTTACCATTGCTTCAACCGGAAAAGTTGAAGGATGAGGCTTTCGTGGAAGCATTGCGTGAGTGGAAAGCGGATTTACAGATTGTGGTTGCCTTTCGTATGTTGCCCGAAGTGGTATGGAATATGCCCCGGCTGGGTACATTCAATCTCCATGCGTCTCTGCTTCCTCAATATCGTGGAGCTGCTCCCATCAACTGGGCGGTCATTAATGGTGATACGGAAACGGGTATCACTACTTTCTTCTTGAAACATGAGATAGATACCGGGGAAGTCATCCAACAAGTCCGTGTACCTATCGCGGATACGGATAATGTGGAAGTAGTGCATGATAAATTAATGGTGTTGGGCGGAAAACTGGTGGTTGAGACGGTAGATGCCATCTTGAATGGCACAGTGAAACCGATCCCCCAGGAAGAAATGGCTGTTGTCGGTGAACTCCGTCCGGCTCCGAAGATATTCAAGGATACTTGCCGGATTGACTGGAATCAGCCGGTAAAGAAAATATATGATTTTATCCGCGGACTATCCCCTTATCCTGCTGCCTGGAGCGAACTTTCTACTCCCGAAGGTGAAACCATCGTAGTGAAAGTCTTTGAAACCGAGAAGATTATCGAATCCCACCAACTGCCTGTCGGAACGATTGTGTCGGATGGAAAGAAATACATTAAGGTAGCTGTATCAGATGGATTTGTATCCGTCCTTTCATTACAGTTCCCCGGCAAAAAACGTCTGAAAACGGATGAATTGCTCCGCGGATACCATTTGGCAGACGGATGTAAGATGAAATAGCCCGATAAATAGATAACATGAATCGTCTCAAGCCCGAGACAAACCGAACCTAAAATAAAAAGAATTATGAAACCGATTATCGCTCCTTCCATTCTTTCTGCCGACTTCGGATACTTGGCAAAAGATATTGAAATGGTAAACCGCAGTGAAGCGGAGTGGGTACATATTGATATTATGGACGGGGTATTTGTCCCCAATATATCATTTGGCTTTCCGGTATTGAAATACGTGGCAAAGTTAAGCAAGAAACCATTGGATGTGCATTTGATGATTGTTAGCCCGGAGAAATTTATTCCCGAGGTGAAAGCGTTGGGAGCTCATACAATGAACGTACACTATGAAGCTTGTCCGCACTTGCATCGGGTGATTCAGCAAATCAAGGAAGCCGGAATGCAACCTGCCGTAACAATCAATCCGGCAACTCCGGTTGCTCTGCTTCAGGATATAATCCGGGATGTATATATGGTACTTATCATGAGCGTGAATCCGGGTTTCGGCGGACAGAAGTTCATCGAACATTCAGTAGAGAAAGTACGCGAACTGCGCGCTTTGATTGAACGTACAGGCTCGAAAGCTCTGATTGAAGTAGACGGTGGCGTGAATCTGGAAACAGGTGCCCGCTTGGTTGCGGCAGGAGCCGATGCGTTAGTGGCTGGTAATGCTGTTTTTGGAGCTCCGGATCCTGAAGCGATGATTAGCCAGCTACATGACTTGTGAAGTCGTAGTTTGGTTTAAATAAATGGGAATTCAGGCACGGATTACACGGTTTTTAGAATTATGATTGCATAAAGTAACAGCGTAATCCGTGTAATCCGTGCCTGAAAAATATCATATAATTATGACGTTTTATCTTCATAAATATCCATTTATGCGCCTGATTATCCCTTGGATAACAGGCGTTTTTTGTGGTGACTGTTTTTTCGACAGTTCACCGGAAATCTTTTGGGTAGCCCTTGTGTTTTTCCTTTTCTTCGGTCTGTCCATGACCTTTTATTTCCTTCAATGTTATTCATTGCGGTGGTGTTTCGGGGTTACAACCTTTGCCCTTTGTTTTACAGGCGGATGGCTGGGGATAACTTGGCAACTTCAACAAACAACGAATCATACTTTCCCGAAAGAGGAAGCAGTTTACTGGATTTTAATAACGGACACGCCTCAAATAAAGGAACATACTTACCTTTGCCGCGCCTTGTTAAAGGGACATTGTGACTCTATCGGCACGCATCCGATAGAACAAAAAGTAATTCTTTACCTGCAACAAGATTCAGCCGTTTCCCGGTTAAGAAGCGGGGACGAACTGTTAGTCTCCGCCCGTATTTCTCCACCCGCCAACAATAAGAATTTTGATGAATTTGACTATGCCCGCTATCTGATGCGGAAAGGAATCTCTGGAACGGGCTACGTTGCATCCGGAAAGTGGACTATTTTATCTTCAGACTTATCTTCGAACTTATCTCCGAGCGGACAAGCCCTGCGCCTATCTTTACAACCGGACAGAACGAGTAAACATAACTTGTGCACGAGTCTTTTCTACCTTAGAAATATAGCTAACTCTTATCGGGAAAAAATAATCTCTCTTTATCGTGAACTCGGATTTAGTGGTGACGAACTGGCTGTACTTTCCGCATTGACCATAGGTGACAAAACAGAACTAAGTGAATCTACCCGTGAGAGCTATTCAGTGGCAGGCGCAAGTCATATCCTTGCTCTGTCCGGTCTGCATATCGGACTTTTATATGTCTTACTTTTCTTTATTTTACAACCTGTTGCCAAAAGAGGGAATACAGGTAGATGTCTACGTTCCCTTTTTCTCATCATCTTATTATGGGCTTTTGCCTTCTTTACAGGATTCTCGCCATCGGTAGTCCGTTCGGTCACAATGTTTTCTATTCTGGCTCTTGCAGATATGTTTGGCCGTCAGTCTTTTTCTTTGAATACACTGGCAGCTACCGCATGGCTTATGTTGCTTTGTAATCCGGCATGGTTGTTTGATGTGGGTTTTCAACTCTCTTTCGTAGCGGTCACCTCTATTTTACTCATTCAACAACCTATCTACCATTTGTTTACAATAAAAAGCAGAATAGGAAAATACGTTTGGGGATTGATGAGTGTGTCCATTGCCGCACAATTAGGTACTGCTCCACTGGTTATATTTTACTTCTCCCGGTTCTCTACACATTTTCTGTTAACTAATTTGGCCGTTATTCCATTGGTTACCATTATTCTATATGTCGCTGTATTCATGCTGTTGCTCACTCCTGTTTCGTGGATTCAAATCTATGTAGCAGAAGGAGTTAAAAAACTATTGGAAATCCTGAATCTTTTTGTTCGATGGGTAGAGCAACTCCCTTATTCATCTATAAACGGAATTTGGCTGTATCAGTTGGAAGTTTTCGGCATCTACGTCTTTTTGCTTCTGTTGTTCTACTATTACATGAACCGGCGATATAAAAATCTGATAACCTGTCTTTCTTTTATCCTTCTATTGGCTGTTTGTCATGTGACGATGTCGTGGATAGACCGCCCGCAATCTAGTCTGGTCTTTTATAATGTGCGTGGTTGTCCGGCAGTTCATTGTATCGAAAGCGACGGGCATTCCTGGATAAACTATGCCGATACACTTCCGGATAAGCAACTCCTGAAGCGGGCAGTAACCAACTATTGGAACCACCGTCATCTTCTACCGCCGAAAGAAATAACTGCCGATTATAAGACTGCCGCATTCTCCCGCCAACAACAAATATTATCATGGCAAGGATGCCGTATCTGCATGGTGACCGACAATCGCTGGCGGAACAATTCGACAGATTCTGCGTTATATACTATTGATTATCTTTACTTATGCAAAGGTTATGACGGACATCTGGAAGAACTGACCAGGCTCTTTGTTCCCGGCTGTATCCTGTTGGATGCCTCTCTTTCAGAATACCGCAAGAACCGTCTTGAAGACGAATGCAAACAATCCGGTTTGCGTTTTATCTCTTTATCCGAAGAAGGTTCTGTTTGCTTTTTGCTCTAAGTACAAAGATTTATCGTACATTTGCACCCTGATAAAGTAAAAGAATATGTTGACGAAAGTAATAGAACAAGCCAAAATAGACCATTTCACCAAATGGTTCGAACGAGCTGACAAAATAGTAATTGTATCTCATGTATCTCCTGACGGCGATGCCATTGGTTCCTCACTGGGATTATATCACTTCCTTGATTCACAGGAAAAAACAGTAAACGTAATCGTGCCTAACGCTTTCCCCGATTTCCTCAGATGGATGCCGGGCAGTAAGGACATTCTTTTGTATGACCGTTACAAAGAATTTGCTGACAAGTTGATTGCCGAAGCAGATGTAATCTGTTGTTTGGACTTCAACGCATTGAAGCGTATTGACGATATGGCAGATGCCGTAGCGGCTTCTCCTGCCCGCAAGATAATGATTGACCACCATTTGTATCCCGAAGAATTCTGTAGGATAACGATGTCTTACCCCAAGATATCTTCCACTTCCGAACTCATATTCCGTCTGATTTGCCGGATGGGTTACTTCGGTGATATATCTAAGGAAGGTGCCGAATGTATCTATACAGGTATGATGACAGATACTGGCGGCTTTACCTACAATTCGAACAATCGTGAGATTTATTACATCATAAGCGAACTCCTTTCCAAAGGAATTGACAAAGATGAAATCTACCGCAAAGTGTACAATACCTACTCCGAGAGTCGTTTGCGACTGATGGGATATGTATTGTCCAACATGACGGTTTACTCGGACTATAACTCCGCGTTGATTACGCTTACAAAAGCCGAGCAAAGCAAATTCAACTACATAAAAGGAGATAGCGAAGGCTTTGTCAACATCCCTCTTACCATCAAAAACGTATGTTTCTCCTGCTTTCTGCGGGAAGATACCGAGAAGCCGATGATTAAAATTTCCCTTCGTTCAGTAGGGACTTTCCCGTGCAATCAGTTGGCAGCCGAATTTTTCAACGGTGGCGGACATCTGAACGCATCCGGAGGTGAATTTTTCGGAACAATGGAAGAGGCTAAAGCAGTCTTCGAAAAAGCGCTTGAGAAATATAAACCACTACTAACAGCCAAAAGCTAAAAATGGAAGGTTAAAAGTGAATACGGAAAGGTTAAAAGATACGAACTTTCAACTATCTCCTTACAACTTTTAATGATTTTGCGATACATTTGCGGAATATAGCTATAAACAACAGATAATGAAGAAACTTTTATTTTTATTTCTCTCTTTGTTAACCGCCGGAGGTTTGTTCCAGGCATGCGACAACTCAAAGACATATGCAGAAATGCTGGAAGACGAGAAAAATGCAGTGGAGAGGTTCATCAAGGATAGTGCGATTCATGTGATTTCTGTAGCGGAGTTCGAACGGAATGATACCGTGACGAAAGTGAAAGGAAAGAATGGAGCAACCTATGATGAATTTGTTTTTTTCTCCAGTGAAGGGGTATATATGCAGATTATAGACCGCGGTTGTGGTGACTATGATAAAGATAAAGATCCCGCTCTTACAGGATATACGAAAGAGCAAAAAGAAAAGGATAAATTTGAGAATCGTGACGTCATCTGTACCAAGTATAAGGAGATAAATGTCGATACCCGCGAGCTTGCATCTTTTAATATTCCTACGGAAGAATACATGGATGCGGGACAATTATATGCTTATCCTGCTGTGTTTGTTTATGTGAAAACAGAGACTTACTCAGCCGGTACATTCATCGAGATGGATTATGTATGGGGACAATATTACGCCAGTACCGTCGTACCGCAAGGATGGCTTTTGGCATTACCTTATTTGCGTGACAACGCTCATGTGCGTCTTATCATTCCTTCTAAGATGGGACATAACTCCGCACAGCAATACGTAACTCCTTACTTCTATGATATTACAGAGTTCCGTAAAGCACGAAGCTAAGACACTAACATTTAAATAAATCTTTTAGTAAAAAACCTATGACTCTAATCAAATCTATCTCTGGCATCCGCGGAACCATCGGCGGAGGCGCGGGTGAAGGACTGAATCCGCTTGACATTGTTAAATTCACCTCAGCTTATGCTACTTTGATTCGCAAGACTTGCAAAGTACAGAGCAACAAAATTGTTGTGGGACGTGATGCCCGCATCTCTGGTGAAATGGTAAAAAACGTAGTAGTCGGCACCTTGATGGGAATGGGTTGGGATGTTGTAGACATCGACCTGGCTTCTACCCCGACCACAGAACTGGCTGTAACAATGGAAGGCGCTTGTGGCGGTATCATCCTGACAGCTTCTCACAACCCGAAACAGTGGAATGCACTGAAATTACTGAATGAACATGGCGAATTCCTCAATGCAGCCGAAGGTAACGAAGTACTTCGTATTGCCGAATCCGAAGAATTCGACTATGCAGATGTAGACCACCTCGGTTCTTATCGCAAAGACCTTACCTACAATCAGAAACATATCGACAGCGTACTGGCTCTTGACCTGGTAGATGTTGAAGCTATCAAAAAAGCTGATTTCCGTGTAGCTATCGACTGTGTAAACTCTGTAGGTGGCATCATCCTTCCCGAACTCTTGGAACGCCTGGGTGTGAAACACGTAGAAAAACTCTACTGCGAACCTACCGGAAACTTCCAACACAACCCGGAACCGCTTGAAAAGAACCTTGGTGACATCATGAACTTGATGAAAGGTGGAAAGGCGGATGTAGCATTTGTAGTAGACCCTGACGTTGATCGCTTGGCAATGATTTGCGAAAACGGTGTAATGTATGGTGAGGAATATACATTGGTTACTGTTGCCGATTATGTATTGAAGCATACTCCGGGCAATACTGTATCCAACCTGAGCTCTACCCGTGCCCTGCGTGACGTAACTCGTAAATATGGTATGGAATACAATGCTTCTGCCGTAGGCGAAGTGAACGTAGTAACGAAGATGAAAGCAACCAATGCCGTTATCGGTGGCGAAGGAAACGGTGGAGTAATCTATCCCGCCAGCCACTACGGACGTGACGCATTGGTAGGTATCGCTTTATTCCTTAGCCACTTAGCTCATGAAGGAAAGAAAGTCAGCGAACTCCGCGCTACTTATCCGCCTTACTTCATCGCCAAGAACCGTGTAGACCTGACTCCGGAAATTGACGTAGACGCTATCCTTGCTAAGGTGAAGGAAATCTATAAAGACGAAGAAATCAACGACATCGACGGTGTGAAGATTGACTTTGCAGATAAATGGGTGCACTTGCGCAAGAGTAATACAGAAGCGATTATCCGTGTATATAGCGAAGCATCTACGATGGAAGCTGCCGAAGAAATCGGGCAGAAGATTATGGATGTGATTAATGAACTGGCGAAGAAATAACAGTCTCATTTATATCGAAATAAAAGAAAGGAGAGCTTGACAACCAAGCTCTCCTTTCTTTTATTATTATAGGCTTTCAATTTCATCGGGTGAGAATCCAGTTGCTGATGCAATAGCCTCAGTGGCAACTCCCAGTTCTTTTAATTTTCTGGCAGTTTCGATACGGGCTTCCAGCATACCTTCCTCTTTCCCTTCTTTCCTACCTTCTTTCCTACCTTCTTTTCTTCCTTCTTTTCTACCTTCTTCTAACCCTTCTTCCAGACCTTTCTTTCTTCCTTCTTCCAAGCCTTTCTTTTGGGCAAAGTCCAGCGTATTGAAATAGTCGTTATAGAATTTCCATTCCTCTTCGTATTGTGCCCTTTCTTCTTGGGTCATATTTGCTTTGGAAGCCATCTTTTCCAGTCGTTCGAAGACGGCTTTACGAGCCTTGAAAGGCATTCGGTCAAGTGTATCCATATGCTTTAAAATATAAATCCAGCGTTCAAAGTCAGTATTACATTCATCCTCTTCTTTGTTAAAGTTAGGCAGTTCGATAAAAATCTGTCTGAACTTTCCGTTGAAGACTTTTCCAGTATCCCGGTCAGCTAAGACGACATCTGTTCTTATCTTTGCGGGTATGTCCTTGTTCATCACAAAATTCATGAAGAACACTCCATATACAGCATCCAATTGGAAATCCCAGATTCCCTTTTTGGCTTGTTGCGTGATAGCTCTTGAGAGATAGAACAGTGCACGGTCTTTAAAATAAGGCTGTTCCCTGTTTTGCATTTCTACGATAATACGCTCGCCGGTGTCGGTTACGCAGTAGATGTCGTAGATGATTCCCCGTTCTGTTTTTACTTCCGGCTGTTGTTCGTTGTTGAGGAACTGTATGTCGGTGATTACGTGCTCGCCTACGAGCAAATCATTCAAGAAGTCGATTAACAGCTCCTTTTCTACCTCTCTGCCGAATAAAAACTTAAAGCCATAGTCGGTAAAGGGATTGATAAATCTTCCCATTATACTTATTGGTTGTGTATGTTATAACAAAGGTAGTGCTTTTTTGCTCACTTTAGCACTGACTTGGCTTATTTTTTCTTATCTGCCGGACTTGTCTGAAAAGCAGTAAAGCGCCTGCGCATCCGCCACCGATGAGCCACAACGTGGCATATCCTGTTCTCTTCTGCTTTTCACTCTGTTTTTGTTGCCGGACGATTTGATAAGTCATATCTGTCTTTTCCTTACTCTTTCCGACATTCATCATTAGGGTGTCAGTTTTTTGTTCATTGCAATTCTTCTCTGCGGTAGACGCATTCCGTCTTTTCCGACGTATAATAGTAGTTTGTTCCATATATTCCTCAATGGAACTTTGATGAAGGGCAGAAGAGTCCGACGCTTGCTTCTGTGATAAGTGTACATCCTTTTTCTGCCGTGTCTCTTGTGCAGTTTGAGAAATGATGGAAACATCAGCCTTTTCCGTTGACAAGGTAGAACTCTTGTGGCTACTGCAAGAAGCCGTACATAAATACAATCCAAGACATAGCCCAGTCAGCGAAACGCTCCGCAACCAAGTTCTGACATCAAAACACGGGCAGGCTTTGATAAATTCATTCGGTTCTATACGTTCGTCACCATTCAGGTCGGGCGAAGTGTCACGATGTCCGAGGATGGTCCGTATGCCGAAATATTCATGTTGCAGCCGGCTGATAAGCGTTTTCATAGCTTCTTTTTGTTTTGGAGTACGCGTATCGGCAGGATGCCCGCAAGCGTCCAGCCCGCCGATATAGCAGATGCCGATGCTTCGGTTGTTCCAGCCGATACAATGTGCGCCCGGTTTTTCGATAGCTCGTCCGTTCTCGATAGTTCCATCCAGGCGGATAACAAAATGATAGCCGATACCGTTGAAACTCCGTTGGCGGTGCCATCGGTCTATATCTGCCGCAGTGAAATCTTGTCCGCAAGGTGTGGCGGAACAGTGGATAATGATTGAGTCGATAGTTCTCATGATTCGTTTAATGTTTTTTGAGAGGTGGTAATAATGAATATAAAAGATTTAGTAGTCGGAAACCGGAGTACGGTGGGTGCATCCGTGGATAACACACTGCTTGATTTCCAGTTCCTTGAGAGCTAATTCCGTTTCGTGGCAATGGTTTATCCATTCCAGTTTGTCGGCTTGTTCTTTCCGCAGTTCATTCTGGAGAGAGTCGATAGTCGTATCCCGTTGGGAGAGCCGTTCTTCCAGCCAGTCTACCTGCTTTCGGTGGTTTTCGGCTGTCAGGTCATCCAGAGATGCTTCCTCGCGGCGTGCATCCGTTTTGCGGTGCGTCACGAAATGAATGAGCCATTTTATAGCTTCCAATCCGCCTAAAGCACTGATAAGGGTAATAATATTCGCTGTTTCCATAAGGGGTAAGATACAATAAAAGTGCCCGTTGAGAACTTTACTTGCCTTGTGGCTAGTTAGTCTAGGGCACTTTTACGTTTTATGCAGGAATGTTATGCAGCCGGGTCCGGTGTTTCTCCGTCATCCGGATTACCACCGGGGTTGTTGTCATCCGGGTTGTCAGTTCCCCCCGAACCGCTGGTCTTGTTTACGCGGTCTACATCTTTCAGGCTCAATCCATCGGTGCGTGTGGTAGTTCCTGTGTTCAGACGGATGTCTTTGTTGGCACGGAAGCAGATACGCAAGCCTGTGATGTCGGCAGCGGTAAAATCCTCTGCCGCATCCGTCCCTTTACTTTGGGCGGCAAGATAGAAGTATCCCAGGCCGCTGATATTGACTATCCGTCCGTCTATTAACTTCTGTTTCAATAACGTCCTGAAATCCTTTAATACACTGAAGGCTTCACCTTCGCTTACACCGGAAGTCCGGCCTATCTCCTGGGCGATTTCGTCCAAAGTACTCGAATTGCTGTACTGGTACGTGATTTGCGGATAAGTCTTTTTAGCCGAATCCTTGTCTGTCAGGTCGACAGGTCTTGTGATTTTTTTGAATAAGATTGCCATAATCGGTTTCCTTTCTTTGTTTTAGTTTCTAAATTCTTATTGCTTCGCTAACGTTAACGATACAAAGATAGGAATCCGGCAGTAGGGGGACAAGGACAGTCTTGATGTCTATGGATAAACATCTAAGTGGTTGTCTATGAGTGAAATATGATTGTTTGGAAAACACTTCTATCGTCAATCTTTCCTGAAAGGGTAAGAATACGGACAGAAGGAAGTGAAAGAGCGGGGAATTATTGCTCTTTCATATCGCTGAACTCATAGGGTGTTCCCCATTGAAGATGGTTGGATGCCAGTAAATCATCGAGTTCTTTCATGGATTTTGTGCCAATGCTTCGTAGTCTGCTGATTTCCCGCCTGTTATGTTGTGCCAGTTCTCCTAACGTCCGAATTTGGGCATATTGTAAACAGTTTAAGGTTTTGTTGGATAGAGGGTAACTCTCAATCTTGTGGTTTAGGACTTCTATGATATACTTATCTCTTTGGTCGATAGCTTGAAGCTTTCTGGTAAGTTTTGTGTTTTCCGTACTAAGTTTGATGTTTATGTCCATCAGATGTTTGTTTTGCTCAATTAAATCCTTGTATGCATCTGCGTACCGTAATTGGTAGACTCCTTTGCGGAGAATTTGTTTAATTCGTACTCCATACAGGCTGTATTTGTCTCCAATCTCCTCAAATGTATGACCTTCAAGGAACATTCTCACAATATCGATTGTTCTTTCCTCTGTGCTTATTGACAATTTGCAGAATGCATTCTCAAATAAATTGGCAAGTATTTCCGCGTTTCTGAGGACGTTGCTGTATATCCAGTTCCGGTTCTTAAGGTCTTGGGCTGATTGTTTATATTCTTTTTCCAGTTCGCGGCATTCCGCTTTGTATGTTTCAATATTCTTTTCGACTTCCGTGATGTCACCAAATGAAGAGATTAGTTTTTCAATCGATAGGTAATCTATGAGAATGTTGTGTCCTGTGTTTTTACCGACTAATACTCCTCTTTCCATCCAGTTTGTGATGGTTTGAGGGTGTACGTTGAATATTTTGGATGCTTCTATTCGTGTGATATATCTTTTCTTTTCCATTCTACTTGTTGGTTTAATGGCGGCAAAGGTACTGCTTTTCGGTAGACTGTGATTCACATCTTACAAAAAAAGATGTATATGTGCCTATATTCTCAACCAGGTGTCTTGCTTTTCATATTTCTTTTCCATCTCCAGAAGGCTTTCATTAATCCGTCTTCGCTGATACTGACGATGTTATACCTTTCGATGAAACATCGGACAGTTTCGATGTAGGGCACTCCCGACAATCTTCTGTCTTTCATCATCCGGTCGAAAAGTTCAAGTTGGAGTTGATTCAGTGTTCGTTGCTCGAAAAGCCGGATGGCGTCTTGTGTCAGATAATTGTAACTTGCCGGATTTTTCCCCCGATGTGGGGCAGTCAGTCGCAGGCAGAGATTTCCCGTTTCGCGGAGCGGGGCGTTGGCAGGCCGGCGGGAAAGTGATTCTTGAAGGGTGAATTGCAGGTAGCAACCCGCAGGGAGATGTAAACTACCGTTTTCTATGGAGTCAGCATATCGTCCATACAGATATTCTGCGAGTAAGGGCTTGATTTGGAAACGCAATGTATAAGACATGATAAATCAAATTAGTGAGGTTTGAACTTGAAAAAAGGAAGTGGGCAGACCGGAAAAGTCCGCCACCGGGGCAGTTGGCATCCGCCACCGGGGCAGATACCGTCCGGCACCGGGGAAGCCCCCCTTCGGCACCGGGGAAGGCACCCTTCGGCACCGAGTAAAAATAGTCACCAAATAAAGAGTGCCTCTGTTATTTACCAGGTGGACGTTCCAATTCCCGGATAGCATCCGGGTCACCGGCACTGGCTTTTCGGAGCGTTTCCTGATATACCTCATACGTCACGGGTTTCCGCTCATCCGGCTCGGAGACGGGAACGGTGGCAGAAGTGGCGGCGGTCGTTTTGCTCTTGTGACATTCCTTGGCATACTGGCGAAGGAACTCCATGATTTTCAGTGGAGTGATACTGCCGTAGAACGGACCGTATGTACCTATCTTGACACGGGCGATGAAGAGGCAAATGTCAGCGGCAGTCAGCCACGGATAAGCGCAGAGGATGAGCGATACCGTTTCTTTCAGTTGTTCGGGCGACATCTGCCAGCGGGTTTCGGCGAGAACATTCAGACTGTTGAGTTGTTCTCTCAGCCATTCCACGGGAGTAGAGCCGCCGTAGAGATTACCAATCAGAGTCAGCGAAGGAATATCCTTTTTGTCTGCGAGGGTGGCGGGAGTATATCCTGCTATGAGGATGCGTTGCTGAAGTGAGGTCGGATAAGCGTGAAAGAAATCATTCGGTGTCGGAAAGCGTTGGTAAAGTGCCTGTAGCTCGGAGCTGCTCGAACCGTTGCTCGGCTTCGGATTGTAGAAGGGGATTGATGTCTGCTGTGAAGTGCCCGTTTGTTGCGGTTGCTGTTTCGTTGTGTGTGTGATAGTTGTCATGATAGTGGTCTTTAGAGTGATTGGAAGAGTTGAGTTGAATATCTAGCCAGGAAGCGAAATGCCGGCGGAAGTCCCGTACCGATTTTCGTGATTCCCCTTCATTTTGCAGTTTCCGGCAGAAATGTTCGAGCCATTTCTCCAGTTCCGGTTGTTTCAGGTGATGGTTTTGGCAAAGCGTCTTGAGCCACTCCTTATTTTGGACAGCCCTTAGATAAGCCTTCTGTGTGGGGATGACAGTAGATTCCTCTTCCGGGTTTCCGGCTTCCTGCTCCTCTTCCGCCATTCCATGTCTCTCTTCCGATATTCGGTGTTCTTTTTCGTGTTCCTGTTCGTAGTATTCTTCTTCCTCTTCCTTTTCTCCCTGCGGGGCACCATTTGGAGCGGGAAGGCGGGAAGCATCCTGTTCCGGTAGCTGTCTTGTCTTTTCTATGTCTCTGTGCGTTTGTTCGGATAATAACAGCCGTATTTGTTCCGGCAACTTGTCATATTCTTTCCGCGCGGCTATTTTCATGCTGGGGTTCATGGACTGTTGCGCCATCCAGTCGATAATGATGACATATCCTTCATGGTATATCACTTTCTTGATAACTTCAAGTTTCTTGATGCTTCGTCGGACTGCCGGTTCGCTGATGTGACATTCGTAAGCCAGTCTGCGTATAGACGTATTGTAAGCTCCCAGCATATTGGTAGAAGAATTGGTGTTCAGATAAATCCAAACCAGTTTGTCGGTAGCAGAGAGGTCTTCAAACCACGTCTCGCTCCAGGTGCGTACATTGATATATCTTCTGGTTTCCATGTCAGTATCTTGTTTTAGGTTCTTCTTCGTCGTCCCGAACCATGATTCTGCGGTATGCCTCGATGACTTGCCGCGATTTGGGGCCGAGGATACGTCCGCTTAGTGTATTGTACACTGTTTTCTCCGAAACTCCTGCAAGTAGGGCTACTTTTTGCTTCCATCCTTTGGGTGGAATGAGGGGAGTTCGCTGATGTTGGTTACTTTTCTGTTCCATTTGGGTATGATATCTATTAATTTATTATATTTGTCCCCAATTACTTGATAAATGGGGACTTTGTTTCTTCATTTCGGCGGTAAAAGTAGAGATTAGTATTGATAAAACAAAAGATTATGTCGGAAGATTTGATATATTTCTCAAGAAACTTGATATTTATCAGGAAATTGATAGGCATAACCCAGTCTGGGTTGGCGGAAAAGCTGGGTGTGAAAGCTAATACAATCTCTAATTATGAAAAAGAGGTGACAGCGCCGGATTTTAAAGTATTGGTGAAGTTGTGCAGGTTGTTCCGTCTTCCCACCGATATGATATTGAATAATTTATTGACCGCTTCCGACTTGGAAGCGTTGCCGGACTGGCTGAAAAATGTCCGTCAAAACTTCAATTTGAATGACATTGATACGCCGCCTGTTTCTCCGGAGATTGTTTCGTCCAATGAAGGAGAGCATCTTTATAACAAGCAACTGCTCGAACTGCTCGAACGGAAGGATGAGACGATAATGGAGCTGAACCGCCGCATCGGGCGGCTGGAGTATAAGATAGAGTTGCTTCAGAAAGAGAATAAGTCTGACCTTTGAAAATATATACTGAAAACACCCCCGAGCTTTAACCTGCTGATAAGATAAATATAAGATAAGATTAATTAGGAAATATGATGAAAACACGCGCCTTGTTGTTTATTATAAGTTCGATGAGCTTGTTAACTGCCGTTGCCGACAATGAGAAGGATACTTATTTTTTCTCAAAGGTAGACTATCAGCAAGGACTGTCGCACAGTGCGGTGCTTTGTCTTTTTCAGGATAATGTCGGGCTGATGTGGTTTGGCACATACGACGGGGTCAACTGTTGGGACGGTAAAACCATGGAAGTGTTTCGTTCGGATTTCTCGGCAGACAGGACATTGAGTAATAATGTGATTCATTCTATTTCGCAGGCTGATAGCAGTTGTTTGTGGATTTCCACCCATTTGGGGGTGAATCGTTTTTCGCAGAAGACAAGGCAGGTTGTCGGTAACTATGATTTCCCGGGTGATTATTACGTACACTCCAACAGCGGGGGAAATACATGGGTACTGGCAGGTGAAGGCATTTATTATTATAACACCCGTCATCAGCGTTTTATTCCGTTCCGTACTCCGGCATTGCCGATGGACAGTATGGAGCAACGTGCATTTGTGACGGATGACGGTGTCCTCTGGCTGTTTCCCCCTCATACCGGGCAGATTCAATATTATTCATTAAACGCCTTTGATACGGACTCTTTATCGACAAAACTGTCCGTCTCCACCACTAAGTTTCATTCGAAAGCGATCGAAGATATATTCTATCAGAGCGGCATCTTCTGTTTTATCGATTGCGACAAGGACTTATATATGTATGACATCTCCCGCAAGTCCAAGATTTATATTCGTAATCTTTCTTCGCTGGTGCAGAAATATGGGGTGATAAAGGGAATTGTGCCCTTTTATGAAGATATAGTCATAGCTTTCCGTGCCAACGGGTTAATCCGTTTGCGTACATCGCGGAAATATGAGGAAGAGATCGTCAATCGCAATGTACGCATCTACGGGCTATACCGGGAGCCGCGCCAGGGGATGCTTTGGGTTGCGTCGGACGGACAGGGGGCTGTGCTCTATGCCAAGAAATATTCTATTGCCACCAATTTGATGCTGAACCGCCTGTCGACCGGGCTGAGCAGGCAGGTACGCTCAGTGATGACAGATAAATATGGCGGACTGTGGTTCGGGACGAAAGGTGACGGGCTGTTGCATTTGCCCGATTTTCGACGTATGCCGGCGATAGTGTCTTCAAAATCTGCTGTATACTCTCCCGGGCATAAACAGGATGTCTCGTCGTACATCAAATGGGACAGGGAATTTCACGTCTATAAATTAGTCCAGAGCCGCTATATGGATGGTTTCTGGATCGGAGCCGGCAATCCGGGTTTATTCTATTATTCGTTTAAGGACGATGTCTTGCGGGAGGTGGAAAATACATCCGGACAGCCCCCTATCGAGGTGCATGATATTTATGAAGAAAGTGACAGTGTGCTTTATGCCGTGACGGCAGGAGTCGGCTTTTATAAAATGGTGATTGACAAGACGCCCGGTGCCGTGAGCGTGCGGAAGCAGAAACGCTATCGTTTCTTTCACGAACAACAGGAGATTACGATGTTCTATCCCATGCTGGCGGAAGGCGATTCTATCTTGTGGCTGGGTAGCCGGGAGAAAGGACTGGTCCGGTTTGACAAGCGGACGGAGGAATATCGTGTCATCTCTCTGAAAGAAATGCTGCGCAAATCGGTAGACGATGTATTGAGCCTGTATCGTGCGCGTGATGGGAAGATGTATGTGGGAACCACCTCCGGACTGGTGGCCCTCACTTTTCAGGGGAAGAAAATCGAAGCTGCGTATATCGGGCGGGAGCAAGGATTGCTCAACGACATGATTCATGGATTGCTCGAAGATGACAATGGCTTTTTGTGGTTGGGTACCAATCGGGGACTTATCAAGTATAATCCGAAAAACGGGTCGTCTCATGACTATTATTATACGGCCGGCGTGCAAGTCGGCGAATTTAGTGATGATGCTTACTACCAATGCCCCTATACAGGCAATCTTTTCTTTGGAGGCATCGACGGTCTGCTTTATCTGGACCGTAAAGTGGCGGCTGCTCCGGAGTTTTATCCGGACATCCTGTTGCGCAGGTTGTGGATCGGGCGGAAGGAAGTGAGCCTGGGCGAACATTATGCAGATGACGGGAAGAGCCTGCAATTTCAGGGGACGCCGGTTTCGTTCTCCCTTTCTTTTGCCGTGCCCGATTATCTGACAGGGGAAGAAGTGGAATATTCCTTTATTCTCGAAGGCTATGACAAGCAATGGACTTCGTTCAGTAGTCTCAATGAGGCATCGTACACCGAAGTGCCCGCAGGGGATTATGTTTTCAAGGTCCGCTACAAGAAAGACGTATTCGATACGGAATATAAGTTCTTCGCCATGCCCATACATATTCTTCCCCCATGGTATCAGTCGGGGTGGGCATATATTTTCTATATGCTGTTGCTGGTGCTCTTTGTGGGATACCTGCTTCATTTGCTTCGCAAATACGTCCTTCATGAGCGGATATTGAAGCGGCTGCTCAATACGGAAAGTCAGAAAGAAATAGCGGTAAGCGGCAGTTACAACCGCGCCCTGCTCGATAGTTTCACGCTTATTTATCATGCTTGCGACCAGTTGCGTGCGGAGAACGCTTCCTATGAGCAACGACGTGAACAGGTGGAGCTGATACGTGAGACGGCGATGAGCGCTCTTTTCCGTCCCGAGACTCTGTATTCCGAGAAGCTCAAGCATTTTTATCCCACCACATTCGTGCTGTCCGCCCGTATGTGTATACAGGAAATGTCCCTGGAGGTACTTCGTGCGTTGGAGGCGGAAGGCATGGATGTCTCTCCGGTACAATCTTCTATTCCCGAAAGTTTCACTTTCCCGGTCTATAAGAATGCTTTGCGCTGTATTCTTTATTATTGTTATCAGTTTGTCTGCCAGAAATCCTCTTCCGGCGGAGTCATGGTAAGCGTGCGCGAAGAAGAAGGCAAAATGCTGTTGATGATATCTGTTGCCGATGACAGGCTCGAAGAATTGCGCAATCAACTGACCGGGACGCCTTGCCCCGTGTCCGACAAGAAAGATGTCGATCAGTCTTTCGGCATCCAACTGATGCTCGGCTTTGTGCAGTCCGCTTTGGAACAGCTTCGTGCTACTGTTCATGAGGTGACCACCGATTCGGGGCAACATAGCCTGACACTTGCTTTTGAGCCTGCTGTACTGACTGAAGACCAGCACGGCGAGAAGAAGACCATTCTGCTGTTGGAAGATCGCGAAGAAATGGTCTGGCTGATAACGGGACTGCTTTCCGAAGAATACTCGATACGTTCGGTAAAGAGTGTGCAGGTGGCATTCGATGAAATCCGCCGTTCGGTTCCGGCCGTTTTTTTGGTCGATATGGCTATGTATACCCAAGAGGAGGGCACTTTTATGGAGTATGTCGGTAAGAACCGCTCTGTGCTGTCTAAGACCGCTTTTATCCCGATGCTGACATGGAAAGCAAGCTCGGCCATCCAGCGTGAACTGATAAAATGGTCGGATTCCTATATTGTGTTGCCTTACGACATTCTATTTCTGAAGGAAGACATTCATAAAGCGATTTATGGTAAACGGGAGGCCAAACAGATTTATCTGGAAGATTTGGGCGAACTGGCAGGACAGATCGTTTGCACCACGACGGAACAGGTAGATTTTGTCCGCAAACTGCTGCAAGTGATAGAGCAGAATCTTGAACAGGAAGATTTGGGCTCCACGTTGATAGCAGACCGTATGGCAATGAGCCCGCGCCAGTTTTACCGGAAGTTTAAAGACATCTCTCCGATGGCTCCCGGTGACCTGATTAAAAACTACCGGTTGGAGAAAGCCGCCCGTCTGTTGCGGGAGGAAGAACTTTCCATTCAGGATGTCATTTCCGACGTGGGCATATCCAGCCGTTCTTATTTCTACAAAGAATTTGCCCGGAAATTCGGCATGACACCCAAAGATTATCGTGAACAGCAGAAGAATCTCTGATTCCTACTTGTACTTAACATTGTGCGCTCATTGTACCAAGAGTGTTTCAATGTATTGTAAATGAGAATATTATCGTGTGCTCTCGTTGTACACGTTGTATGCTTTCCTACCCAATTGATTTTGCCTGTATTTTGTCACCCCAGAGGATTGATAATGGGGGGAAATGGTCTTACTTTGCTACTGTTAACGATAAATTGAACATGTTTGATAACCTTAGTATTAATCAAAAAGACAAGTAACATGAATTTGTTTGGAATGGAAAAACATCACACGAAGTCGTTGTGGCTACTGGCAATCTTGATTGCGTTTAGTACAACGGTGTGTGCACAGGGCACTCCGGTCACAGGACGTGTCTCTGACGAAAAAGGGGAACTGCTTATTGGAGTGAGCGTTCAAGAAAAGGGTACAACGAATGGTACCATTACGGACACGAACGGTCAGTATAACCTTAAATTATCCTCAAAGAATCCTATATTAGTAGTCTCTTATATAGGATACAAACCTCAAGAAGTAAAGGTTGGCAAGCAGAAAGTGCTTGATGTAATTTTAGCAGAAGACGTGTCTGCTTTGGATGAGGTAGTCGTTGTGGCTTATGGACATCAGCGCAAGGTATCGGTCGTTGGAGCGCAGTCTTCAATGAAGATAGAAGACATCAAGATGCCGACAGCAAATTTATCTTCTGCCATTGCAGGACGTTTGCCGGGTGTAGTGGCCGTGCAACGTACCGGAGAACCGGGACACGATGATTCGGATCTTTGGATTCGTGGTATTTCTACGCTGGCCGGACAGAATTCTAAACCACTCGTATTGGTGGATGGTGTGGAACGTAGTTTCAATAACATCGATCCCGAAGATATCGAGTCGTTTACAGTGTTGAAGGATGCTTCTGCTACGGCCGTATATGGCGTACGTGGTGCCAATGGTGTCATTCTGATTAAGACCAAACCGGGTAAAGTGGGCAAGCCGCAGTTCTCTGTCGACTACTATGAGGGTTTTGTGACATTGACCAGGAAACCAAAGATGGCGGATGCCTTTACTTATATGGATGCTGCCAATGAAGCTTATATGGATACCAGGGGTAGTATGCTGTATTCTCAACAATATATAGATGCAACGAAGAAAGCTCACGGTTTGCTGCCGAATGATAATCCGTTGATGTTCAATCCTTATCTGTATCCGAATGTGAACTGGATGGATGAACTGTTTAACGATTGGGGACACAATCGTCGTGTGAATGTAAGTGTGCGTGGTGGTGTCCCTAATGCTACTTACTATGTTTCATTGAGCTATTATAATGAAAAAGGTCTGACGCGTACTGCCGAGATGGAAAATTACGATGCAAACATTCGCTATGACCGTTATAATTATACCGCCAACTTAAACCTGAAGCCGACAGAAACGACAACGATTGATTTGGGTTTCAACGGTTTCCTTTCTATGGGCAATTATCCGCAACAATCTACCGGCGATTTGTTCGCGTCGGCAATGGGAATCAATCCGGTGTATTTGCCTTTGATGATGCCTGATGGTTCCGTGCCGGGTATTTCTACTAACGGCGACCTTCGTAACCCGTATGCCGATTTGACTCGCCGTGGTTACAAGAATGAAGCAAAAAACCAGTTGAATTCCAATATCCGTTTGACGCAAGACCTTGGTTTCTGGAAGTGGAGCAAAGGGTTTACCGTCTCTGCCATGTTGGCTTTCGACGTACATAATAATCGCGACCTGAAGTATAACAAACGTGAAGATACATACAACTTTGCCGGAACGAAGGACGAAAGTGGCTTGTGGAATGACGACGTGTTTGATGAAAACGGAGACTATCGCTATGCGATAACTTATACAGGGCATAAGGATTTGGCTTTCGACGAAGAGGCTTCCGACTCCCGAAGCACTTATTTTGAAGCTTCTTTAAATTACGACCGTTCTTTCGGTCTGCATCGTATAGGCGGTCTTGTGCTTTATAATCAGAAGATTTATCGTTCAAACACAAAACATGACGATGATAATGACAAGCTGATTGGTTCTTTGCCTTATAAGCAGCAAGGTCTGGCTGCCCGTGCCACTTATTCCTGGAATGACCGTTATTTCTTTGAAGCAAATGTCGGATACAATGGTTCCGAGAACTTCAGCCCGGAGAAACGTTTCGGTTTCTTCCCTGCATTCGGAGTGGGCTGGGCTGTCTCTAACGAAGCTTGGTGGGAACCTTGGCAAGATGTTGTTTCTTACTTTAAGATACGCTATACGGATGGTTTAGTCGGTACGGATGCTGTAACAGGACGTCGTTTTATGTACCTCGACCAAATGGCCGGTGTAGACGGTTATCGTTTTGGCGACCAGAATAATAAAGTTGATGGCTGGGGATTTAAAAAGTATGGGGCCAACGTAGGCTGGTCTACTTCCCGCAAGCAAGACTTGGGTGTTGACTTGAAGTTCTTCAAAGACAATCTTTCGTTGACATTAGACGTTTTTAAAGAGCATCGTAAAGACATATTTATCACCCGACGTGTCATTCCCGATTATTCAGGATTCGTAGAAATGCCTTATGCCAATCTGGGAGTGGTAGATAACAAAGGTTTTGAAGCTACATTAGAATATACACAGCAGCTTGGCAAGAAATCCTTCCTGACTGTCCGCGGAAACTTCTCATGGAACGAAGACGAAATCATAGAGAATGATGATCCCAGGGTACAGTATCCGTGGATGGAAAAGAGAGGAACGAACGTGAACGGACGTTGGGGATGGATTGCCGAAGGATTATTCACCAGTGAAGAAGAAATTATGGACCACGCCAAGCAATTTGGCGAAGGATATCCGGGACAGACCTCGAAAGTAGGTGACATCAAATATAAGGACTTGAATGGTGACGGAGTGATTGATGATTATGACCAATGCCTGATAGGTCAGGGTGACATACCTAAGATTTATTATGGCTTCGGTGCAGATCTGCAAGTAGGCGACTTCTCTATCGGTGCGCTCTTTGCCGGAAATGCCAAGGTAGACCGTTGTTTGAGTGGTAATGCTATTTATCCTTTCAACGATGGTTCGGGCATTACAAACTTGTATGCGAACATTACAGACAGATGGTCTGCTGACGATCCGACTAATCAAGACGTGTTCTATCCGCGCCTGCATCATGGAAACGACGCCAATCAAAATAATATGAAAACTAGCACATGGTGGCAGAAAGATGTCAGCTTCTTGCGTCTGAAACAGTTGACGGTTGCCTGGCAATTCCCGAAGCGGTTGATTGACAAGACATTCTTGAAGAGTGCGCGCATTTACGTGATGGGAACCAACCTGCTGACATTCTCTAAGTTCAAACTATGGGATCCGGAATTGAATACCAATAATGGTACTTCTTACCCGAATGTACGTACCTATTCAGTAGGTGTGAATGTGAGTTTTTAACTAATAATCAGTGAGCAAGGATATGAAAAATATATTTAAAAGAGGAACTTTGGTACTGTGTTTGGCAGTCGGACTAAGTTCGTGCAATGATTTCTTCGATGCAATCCCCGGTCAACAATATGATTTGGAAGATACGTTTACCAATCGCTCGAAGACAGAACAGTTTCTGAATAACGTGTATAATTATGTACCCGACGAAACACTCGAACGTAGTGCAAAAAATACGATGTCGGGAATCTGGACAACCGGTTCGCTGGAGTGCAAACTCTCATGGGACGGGAACGATGGTAGCGAGTGGGCTTCCGGATCTACTTATGCGGGCTCTTCTTGGATCAATTTCTGGTATATCGGATATTATAAAGGAATCTCTCGTGCCAGTACGTTTATCATGAACGTAGACCGTTGCCTGGAGGCTTCTGCGGCACAACGCAAGCAATGGAAGGCACAGGCCAGAGCTTTGCGTGCTTTCTATTACTTCATGATTTTCCGTTCATACGGTCCGTTTGTGAATTTAGGTGAAGAACCGATTCCATTGGATATTTCAACAAGCGAATTGCTGAAAGAACGTAGCTCGGTAGACGAATGTGTGGAGTTCATGGCGAAAGAATTTGATGATGCGGCAAACGATCTTCCCGATAGATATGATGGTTCCAATCTGGGACGTATAGACAGAGCGGCTTGTAAAGCTTTCAAGGCAAAAATGTTGTTGTATGCAGCAAGCCCGTTGTTCAATTGCAATGCTGATTATGCAGGTGTTGTCAATCCGGAGAGCAACAAGCAACTTTTCCCGCAAGATAAATCGCAGGAAAAAAAGAAGTGGGAGACTGCTCGTGATGCTTACAAGGCATTCTTCGAAGAATACGGAAACCTTTTCTCTCTATATACGGAAAAGACATCTGATGGAAAGACTGATTTTTATGAATCATACCGGAAAGCGACATCCGGGGTACTCTACGGGGCAGAGAATAAGGAACTGATTTTCATCCGGTTGGCCGACCACGATTATCGGTCTTATGAAACGACACCTTACCACAATGGTTATACCGATAACAATAGTGCCTTGAGAGGTGGTCTGGGATTTGGCGTGCCTCAGGAAATGGTAGACTTGTACTTTATGAAAGACGGTCGTCGTATCGTGGAGGATGAGGATTATAAAGAATATGAAGGTGTACCTTCTAATGATGATTTAGGCTGGCCGACGGACTATAAAGACGCTGTGGTTAGCAACAGAACTTATTTCAAGGCGAACTCGAATAAGACCCTGAAGCAATGGGCTAATCGTGAGCCGCGTTTCTATACGAACATTACATTTAACGGTTCTACTTGGTTGAAGACAGATACCCCGCATGGAGAAGTAACTACAGAACTGACTTATAACGGTAATTCCGGTTACGCAAGCGCTAATTGGGATTCTCCTTACACAGGTTATGGCATGCGTAAGATGGCACCAAAAGAAGGACGTAGCGGAGCCAACAAACATTGCGCTACTTTGCTTCGTCTGGCTGATATGTATCTGGGATATGCCGAAACGCTGAGTGCCTGTGACCAACGGGACGAGGCTATCAAATATGTAAATAAGATACGTGCCCGTGCCGGTATTCCGGGATATGGCGCGGCCGGTGAAACGGACGATAACGGATTTGCATGCATCCCTTATGAGGATACACGTGACGGAGTGGACAAACGTATCCATCGTGAACGTCTGATAGAACTGATGTTCGAGTGGAACCACTTCTTCGATGTGCGCCGTTGGAAAGTAGCCGGTATGTCAGTAGGTGACGACTGGATCTATCCTAAATACCATAGAGGGGGCGAAGGTGGAGCAATTCATGGTATGTCATTCCGTTCAGATGCTCCTGCATTCTTCGCGAAAACAGTAGTGGAAACACGTACATTCTTGCCTAAACACTATCTTTTCCCGATTCCCGACCAAGATGTGCGTCGTAATCCGAAGATGGTACAAAACCCGGGATGGACAACGGAATAACAGACTCCGATTGTCCGGTTTGTGAATGAATTTAGAAATTAATGAGAATAAAACAATGAAGATACCTCAAATAAGATTTAGCGATAAGAACGTAGTGAAGAAATACTCTTTTCTCCTGGCACTGTCTCTTTCCGTTTGTTTTGCGGGATGTTCGTCCGACGACGATGAGGGTAATGGAGGAGAAGATCCGAATGGAGATGCGCCGGTTTCTTATGTACTTGGTTCGGGAAATACTAATATGCCGTCTAGCGGTACGATTATAGCGGAATATGCTGACGCTCCTGCCGGTTCGGAAATCAGGCGTCTGGTAGATGATAATGCTGACACGAAGTATGTCACTTATCATAACAGTTTCAACATTACCTGGAATGGAAACAGCAGTAAGGCTGTGACGGCCTACTCGTTGACATCTGCTGCCGACACACCCGAGATGGATCCGAAGGCATGGACACTTTACGGCTCGAATGATAATGCTACATGGACGAAACTGGATACGCAGACCGGTCAAGTCTTTACTGCAAGGAAAGAAGAGAAAAGCTATGATGTGGATAATGCAACTTCCTATCGTTACTATCGGTTCTCTATTGAAGCAAACAATGGCGGAACTGCTACACAAATAGCTGAATGGAAGCTGGTGGCTGTGCGTTCATATACGGAGAATATCAATGACTTGATTTCCAGCAAGGGATCCAGTTCATTCAGTGCAATCACTCCGATGGGTAAACAGCATGAGAATGATTTGGAGGCTACGGCAGCAGACTTGAAATGGCTTGCCGACCCTGCGGAAGAACCGGAACCGTTTGGAGAAAACGGGACAAAGATGGCTTGGAATACATTCAATGTAGTATCACTCTATCCGAATGGCAATCCTGCTCAGTCTGATGTAAACCAACGTTGGGTAGGTGATTGCTGCGCGTGTGCTGTGTTTGCTTCAATGGCGTATATGTATCCGCGTTTCATCAAGCATATTATTAAGGATAATAAGGACAAATCTTATACAGTTACCATGTATGATCCGGTAGGAAAACAAATATCGGTAGGTGTAGGTGGTGATTATTTTATCGGTAATAGTGGCGATCTGGGTGCCTTGGGCGGTAGAAACAAGGAAGTTACCTGGGCTACGATTCTTGAAAAGGCGATGATGAAGTGGCATCAAGTTTATAAAGGAACTTCCAATATAGGTGGTATCGGTACGGAATATGTAACGGCTATCTTTACCGGCGACGGAGAAAGTGTAGGTTTCGGCGCAAATGCATTAATTGCTGAAGACTTGAAACGTGCGGTAGAAGTATCTCTCAAACAGGGACGGTTGGTTATCGGCGGGTTCACAAAAAGCGGTGAACAGGTCGATGAAAACTGGAAGACGACCAGCGGGCATGCGTTTACGTTTATTTTGCCGGATGACGATTCTCATTTATTCAAAATGCGCAATCCGTGGGGAGGTACTACTGACGGTGTGATGAAAGTGAAGAACGACAACAAGATTCCGCCACTTATCGACTTGCGTATTTGTGCGCCGGGAGCAGCCAAGAACTATGGTGTAGGACCGGATTTAGGGGGGTATATTCCTAATTTTTAATCTTAAAAGAAGAACATCATGAAGAAATTAACTTATATAATGTGGTCGTTGTGCTGCCTCGCTCTTTATAGTTGCGGCATGACGGAACCTTGGGAAGACTGGGAGAACGAAGGTAATATGAGTGAGGACCGCCTGCGTCCTTCGGAAGTAAAGAACCTTCTGTGTACGGCAGATGGGTGGAAAATGACTTATGAGGGGGTAACTTTCTATTTCCAGTTTGGTGAGGGAGGAACAGTGAACTCTGACTCAGATGAAAATATGTTGGATAATGCAGTTGACACAGAATATACTTTGGATTTTCAAGGTGAAAAGGTTGTTTTGCTTACATTGCAAAATGGAGGTATAATGCAATATCTGGAACAGAATCAGGAACGTACATTTGCCATTACAGCTTATTCGGATTCGAAGATTACCGCAAAGGGACAGACGTATGAAAAAGAAATGATTCTGCTTCCTGCCACTACCGCAGAGATGAAACAGGCCAAAGAAAATAAGCGACTGGCTATCATTGCTTATCGGAAAGCACAGGCTTTGGACTTGCTCGAAAGTGAGTTGAATAATGGCGTATTCCGGAAAGAATCATCTGCTTTTATGGCGCACTATCTGATAACTCGCGATGAGGAAGACCACTGGAATGTGAGAGTGTCTGCTATTGTTGACGGTGTGGTGAAACATACGGAATATCCGCTGACAATTGATACCGCTGGTGATGAGGATGCCGTATTAACATTCAGTGATAATGTGGCGATAGATGGAATAACCTTGAACAAGTTCTATTATAACTATCTGAGTGGTGAAATCAGGACGGACAATGCCAGTGTGGTATGTGATACCCGAAAAGCATCCGATATTATTGCATGGCAAGCTTCAGGTAATTGGAAAACGCACATTTTGGACCAAGATGAGATTCATGCGGATTTCAAAGGAATCTTTCATTCCGGAGTGGAGTTTGATGATCGTAATCCAAGAAATTTGCTTGCATGCCCTTGGAATGGTATGGGGTCATATATTGCTACCAAGATTTCTCTAAAGGCAAATGATGAAACAGGTCGTATCTTCATTCAGATGGGAGAATTTTATGATCTGTTCGGATGGAACAACAATCCGGCCGACTGTGAACGTGTACAAAATGATTATGAGAAATTCCTGTCGTTCTGTGCCTCAGACGAAGGTCTCTATTGGACATATGACGACGATAACAACATAGTATATGTTCTTAGTGCTACAGGTGAACAATGGTTCAGAATGAAAAAATAAACAATTCTTGATTGAGTAAAGCAAGAAAGGGAACGGAAAAGTCGCTTTCTTGCTTTCTAACTTAACTCTTAAACCATGAATAAAAAGAAATTATTGTCTCTTGGAGCTGCCCTGTTAGTGGGGACTTCTTTCCTTTTCGCGCAAGTACAGAAGCAGCCGGTAGACTATGTCAACCCCTTGATGGGAACCGACTCCAAAATATCGTTATCCAACGGAAACACCTATCCCGCCATAGCATTGCCATGGGGAATGAACTTCTGGATGCCGCAGACCGGGAAGATGGGAGACGGTTGGGCGTATACCTACGCGTCGGATAAAATCCGGGGGTTCAAGCAAACCCACCAACCCAGTCCCTGGATCAACGACTACGGACAGTTTTCCATCATGCCCATGACCGGTCGGTTGAAGATCGATCAGGAACAGCGTGCCAGTTGGTTCTCTCATAAAGCAGAGAAGGCGACTCCTTATTATTATAGTGTCTACCTGTCAGAATATAATATGACAACGGAAATTGCTCCGACAGAACGTTGTGCCTATTTCCGTTTTACTTTTCCCGAAACAAAAGATGCCTATGTCGTGATAGATGCTTTCGATCGCGGCTCGTATGTGAAGGTGATTCCCGAAGAAAATAAGATAGTGGGATATACGACACGTAACAGTGGCGGTGTGCCGCAAAACTTTAAGAACTATTTCGTGATAGAGTTCGACAAGCCTTTCACGTTCAATAAAGTCTGGGCAGACTATCATCCGGTGGAGAAACATCTGGAATTACAATCCAATCATGTAGGAGCGGCTATCGGTTTTGCAACGAAGAAAGGTGAACAAGTACACGCCAAAGTCGCTTCTTCATTTATCAGTCCCGAACAGGCAGAACTGAACCTGAAGGAAATAGGCAAGAAAACCTTCGAACAGACGAAAGAAGCCGGACGCGCGGCTTGGAATGAGGTGCTGGGACGCATCAAGATAGAGGACAATGATGAGAATCGTATGCGTACATTCTATTCCTGCCTGTATCGTTCCGTGCTTTTCCCCCGCATGTTTTATGAGGTAAACGCCAAGGGTGAAACGGTACATTACAGTCCTTACAATGGCGAAATCCGTCCGGGATATATGTTTACCGACACCGGATTCTGGGATACATTCCGTTGCCTGTTCCCGTTTGTCAACCTGGTATATCCTTCGATGGGCGAGAAGATGCAGGAAGGATTACTGAATACTTATCAGGAAAGCGGGTTCTTCCCCGAGTGGGCTAGTCCGGGACACCGTGGATGTATGGTCGGCAATAATTCAGCTTCGGTGGTGGCGGATGCTTTTATGAAGAATGTCACCAAGGCAGATGCAAAGGCGATGTATGAAGGATTGTTGGTAGGTGCCAATAGCGTGCATCCGAGAGTTTCTACCACCGGACGTCGCGGATACGAATATTATAATAAACTGGGCTACGTTCCATACGATGTGAAGATTAATGAGAATGCGGCACGTACGTTAGAGTATGCATACGATGACTGGTGTATATACCGCATGGGTGAGAAGTTGGGACGTCCTGTGGAAGAGCTGGAACTCTATAAAAAGAGGAGTCAGAACTACCGGAACCTGTTTGACCCGGAAACGAAGTTGATGCGTGGAAAGAATGCCGATGGCACTTTTCAGACTCCTTTCAATCCGTTTAAGTGGGGAGATGCCTTTACTGAAGGAAATAGCTGGCACTACACTTGGTCGGTGTTCCATGATGTGCAGGGATTGGCTGATTTGATGGGCGGAAATAAGATGTTTGTCAGCATGCTCGATTCTGTATTCAATCTTCCACCGGTGTTTGATGACAGTTATTACGGAGGAGTGATTCATGAAATCCGTGAGATGGAAATTGCTAATATGGGTAACTATGCACATGGCAATCAGCCTATCCAGCACATGATTTACTTGTATGGCTATGCCGGCGAACCGTGGAAAACTCAATACTGGTTACGTGAGGTGATGAATCGTCTCTATATGGCTACGCCTGACGGTTATTGCGGAGATGAGGATAATGGACAGACTTCTGCCTGGTATGTATTTACCGCACTCGGTTTTTATCCGGTGTGTCCGGGGAGTAATGAGTACGTGATGGGTGCCCCTTATTTCAAGAAAGCTACTATCGCGTTGGAGAATGGCAAGAAACTGGAGATTTCCGCTCCTAAGAATAGCGATGACAACCGTTATATCCGTTCACTGAACTATAATGGCAAAAGCTACACGAAGAATTACTTGAATCATTTTGATCTGTTGAAAGGCGGACGTCTGGTGTTCGATATGGACAGCAAGCCTAATAAGGGAAGAGGTGTGAACGAATTGGATTTCCCTTATTCTTTCTCCCGTGACAAAAAGTAAGCGGATATGAACCAAATAAAGAAGAAAATAGGATTGATGATAGTTATGGCAGCAGTTACACTGTCCGCCATAGCGCAACAACCGGTCGATTACGTCAACCCGATTATCGGAACGAATGGCATGGGGCATACTTTTCCCGGTGCTTGTACACCCTTCGGATTAGTGCAGCTAAGTCCGGACACAGACACAATCCCACATAATATCAATGGAGCCTATCTGAAGAATGCCTATGAATATTGTGCCGGTTACCAGTATCGGGACAAAACGATTGTCGGCTTTAGCCATACACATCTTAGCGGAACGGGACACTCGGACTTGGGGGATATTTTGCTGATGCCTGCCGTGGGAGAATTGAAACTGAATCCCGGTCGGGCGGAAAAACCGGAAGAGGGATATCGGTCGCGTTTCAACCATGCTACGGAGAAGGCTACTCCCGGATATTACGAAGTAATGCTGGATGATTATGATATTAAAGCTCAGTTGACGGCTACGCAGCGGGTAGGCGTGCACAAATATACTTTCCCGAAAGACAAGGACGGTCACTTGATTTTGGACTTGGTGCACGGTATCTATAATTATGACGGTAAAGTGTTGTGGGCAAATCTCCGGGTGGAAAATGATACACTACTGACCGGTTATCGTATCACAAACGGATGGGCGAGGACTAATTATACTTATTTCGCTATTTCCCTGTCGCAGCCTATCAGGGATTATGGATATACGGATAAAGAAAAAGTACTCTATAATGGATTCTGGCGTCGCTTCAACATGGAGAAGAATTTTCCGGAGATTACCGGACGCAAGATTGTGGCTTACTTCAATTTCGATACTGCCGAAGAACCGGAGCTGGTAGTGAAAGTTGCCCTTTCGGCCGTCAGCACGGAAGGAGCTGTCAAGAACCTGCGTGCCGAAGCTTCCGGAAGGAGCTTTGAACAACTGGTAGAGGCTGCCCGAAAGGACTGGAATGACGAACTGGATCATTTTGAAATAGAAGGAACGCCGGACCAGAAAGCAATGCTTTACACTTCGCTGTATCATACGATGATTAATCCGTCAGTATATATGGATGTGGACGGAGCTTATCGGGGACTGGACCATAATATTCATCAAGCAGAAGGATTCACCAATTATACAATCTTTTCACTTTGGGATACCTATCGGGCCCAACACCCGTTTCTGAATCTGGTGAAGCCGGAACGTAATGCGGATATGGTAGAATCCATGATAAAGCATGAACAGCAGAGTGTGCATGGAATGTTGCCTGTTTGGAGTATGATGGGAAATGAAAACTGGTGTATGAGTGGTTATCATGCCGTATCGGCGTTGGCGGATGCCATTGCCAAGGGAGTCTTTTCAGATGTGGACGAAGCATTGCCTGCGATGGTCAGTACTTCGACCGTACCCTATTATGAGGGGGTGGCGGATTATATGAAGCTAGGGTATATCCCGTTGGATGAAAGTGGCACTGCCGCTTCGTCCACATTGGAGTATGCGTATGACGACTGGACTATCTACCGGACTGCTCTGAATGCCGGCAAGAAGGAGATTGCCGAAACATATCGGAAACGGGCTTTGAACTACCGTAATATCTATGATACGACCATCGGCTTTGCACGACCCCGTTATAGTGACGGTTCGTTTAAGAAGAAGTTTGATGTATTGCAGACATACGGTGAAGGCTTTATTGAAGGAAACTCCTGGAACTTTTCTTTTCATGTGCCGCATGATGTATTGGGCATGATAGAGCTGATGGGAGGAGAAAAAACGTTTGTGGACAAACTGGACAAACTCTTCTCCATGCATTTGCCGGAGGAATATTATGAGCATAACGAAGATATAACGGAGGAATGTCTGGTTGGCGGATATGTGCATGGAAACGAACCGAGCCACCATATCCCTTATCTTTATGCCTGGACTTCCCAGCCTTGGAAGACTCAATACTGGTTGCGTGAAATCCTGAATAAGATGTACCGGAATGACATCAACGGACTGGGTGGAAATGATGATTGCGGACAAATGTCGGCATGGTATCTTTTCTCTGTAATGGGATTCTATCCGGTTTGTCCCGGAACGGATCAATATGTCCTGGGAGCGCCTTATTTGCCTTACCTGAAGTTGAAACTCCCGAATGGAAAGACTTTGGAGATCAAGGCACCGGGTGTGAGCGACAAGAAACGTTATGTGCAATCGTTGAAACTGAACGGTGCGGTATATGATAAAATGTATATCACGCACGAAGACATCTTGAACGGTGGTGTGCTGGAATTTAAGATGGCAGCGTCGCCGAACAAACGTCGCGGACTGGCGGCGGAAGATAAACCTTATTCATTAACGAACGGAATTAATAGATAATAAAAGAAGATATGAAAAAGAGACATTTGTTATATGCTATCTGCCTGCTGACAGCTATGGGAGCTTGCTCTGCAACTCAAAAGAAACAGGCTGAAGTGAAGCCCGATGCATGGGAAAAGTATAGTGCAGGAACGATCTTGTTTGAGGACAAAGCAACGGAAACGCAAGGATCGGATATTTACCACCGGATTATCCCGGATGCGGAATCGTATATCAAGGAACAGGCACGCGCGGTACTGGCTACGCTTTACGATTCTCCCGAAGATAGTATTCCACCGGTGAATAAGATACACTATACGTTGGAAGATATCGAAGGAATTTCTGCCAAAGGCGGTGGTAATGGAGAGGTTACAATCTTTTATAGTACACGGCATATTGAGAAATCGTTTGCGGAGAATGATACGGCCAAGTTGTTTTTTGAGACACGCGGGGTACTGCTGCACGAATTGACGCATGCCTATCAACTGGAGCCGCAAGGTGTCGGCTCTTATGGAACGAACCGGGTGTTCTGGGCATTTATCGAAGGTATGGCGGATGCCGTGCGTGTGGCAAACGGAGGGTTCGACGGTCCGGACGCCCGTCCGAAAGGCGGGAATTATATGGACGGTTATCGTACGGCAGGCTATTTCTTTGTCTGGTTGCGTGATAATAAGGACCCCGAATTCTTGCGCAAGTTCAATCGTAGCACATTGGAAGTGATACCCTGGTCGTTTGACGGAGCTATTAAGCATATATTGGGAAAAGAGAATAGCATGGATGAACTTTGGCATGAATACCAGGTTGCCGTGGGCGACATCCAGGCATAATAGTGTGAATAGCTATGAGGAATATCTTGGGTAAAAGAAGATTGTTTTTGGTTTGGTCGTGTCTGGCGGGTATTTTGCCTGGCATGGCTCAAACCGAGAAACTGATTGATTATGTGAATCCATTTGTAGGGACGGACGGGTATGGTAATGTTTACCCGGGTGCGCAGATTCCTTTCGGAGGAATCCAGATGAGTCCGGATACAGATAGTAAATACTATGATGCAGCTTCCGGTTATAAATATAACCATTCCACATTGTTGGGATTCAGTTTGACTCATTTGAGCGGGACTGGTATACCTGATTTGGGAGACTTCCTGTTCATTCCCGGAACGGGAGAAATGAAACTGGAGCCGGGGACACGTGAGGAACCGGAAAAAGGATATCGTTCGCGTTATTCGCATGAGAAGGAATGGGCTTCGCCCAACTATTATGCAGTAGAACTGGCGGATGATGGAGTGAAAGCGGAAATGACGTCGGGAGTACGTAGCGGTATGTTTCGCTTTACTTATCCTCAATCGGACAACGCATTTATCATGATTGACATGAACCATACTTTGTGGCAATCTTGTGAATGGGCGAACCTGCGTATGGAAAATGATTCCACCATCACCGGATATAAATTGGTAAAAGGTTGGGGACCGGAGCGACATGTCTACTTTGCGGCTACTTTTTCTAAAAAACTCACCGGCTTGCGTTTTATGCAAGACAAAAAACCGGTGGTTTATAATACTTCCCGATTTCGCAGTAGTTACGAGGCTTGGGGAAAGAACCTGATGGCTTGTATCTCTTTCAAAGCTAAGGCAGGAGAGGAAGTGATTGTGAAAACTGCTATCTCGGCAGTAAGCACTAATGGCGCCCGGAATAATATGAAAGAGTTGGAGGGGATGGCATTTGATGATTTGAAAGCCAGAGGAGAAGCCCTATGGGAAAAAGAACTCGGCAAATATACACTTACCGCCGACCGTAAAACGAAAGAAACATTTTATACTTCCGCCTATCATGCGGCTTTACATCCGTTTATCTTTCAGGATTCGGACGGGCAGTTCCGCGGATTGGACAAGAATATAGAGAAGGCGGAAGGCTTCACCAATTATACGGTATTCTCTCTTTGGGATACCTACCGGGCTTTGCATCCCTGGTTCAATCTGGTTCAGCAAGAGGTGAATGCGGATATTGCGAATTCAATGTTGGCGCATTACGACAAGAGCGTGGAAAAGATGCTCCCTATCTGGTCATTCTATGGAAATGAAACCTGGTGTATGATTGGTTATCATGCTGTATCTGTATTGGCGGATATGATTGTGAAAGGAGTGAAAGGCTTCGATTATGAGCGTGCGTATGAAGCTATGAAGACAACGGCAATGAATCCGAATTACGACTGTCTGCCGGAATATCGTGCAATGGGATATGTGCCTTTCGATAAAGAAGCGGAGTCTGTTTCTAAGACGCTGGAGTATGCTTATGACGATTTTTGCATTGCCCAAGCTGCCCGGAAACTGGGAAAAGAAGATGATTACCGTTATTTTCTGAATCGTGCGCTTTCTTACCAGACGTTGATTGACCCTGAAACAAAGTATATGCGTGGCCGCGATAGTAAAGGAAACTGGCGTACGCCGTTCACTCCGGTAGCTTACCAAGGTCCCGGATCTGTGCATGGATGGGGAGATATAACGGAAGGTTTCACGGCGCAATATACATGGTATGTGCCGCAAGACGTGCAAGGGTATATCAATGAAGCCGGCAAAGATTGGTTCCGCAATCGACTGGATGAACTGTTTACAGTGGAGTTGCCGGACGATATTCCGGGAGCACATGACATACAAGGACGTATTGGCGCATATTGGCATGGGAATGAACCTTGCCATCATATCGCTTATCTGTATAACTATCTGAAGGAACCATGGAAATGTCAGAAATGGGTTCGTACTATTGTCGACCGTTTCTATGGCAATACACCGGATGCGTTGAGTGGAAACGATGACTGCGGACAAATGTCGGCATGGTATATGTTCAATTGCGTCGGTTTTTATCCGGTAGCTCCGTCGAGCAATCTGTATAATATCGGTTCTCCCTGTGTAGAAGGCATCACGGTGCGGATGAGTAATGGAAAGAAGATTGAAATGATAGCGGATAATTGGTCATCGAAGAATGTGTATGTGAAGGAACTGTACGTAAACGGACGGAAGTATGACAAATCTTATCTTACGTACGAAGACATTCGTGATGGTGTGAAGTTGCGTTTCGTGATGAGCGGCAAACCGAATTATAAACGTGCGGTGTCAGATGAAGCGGTGCCGCCTTCTTTGTCGTTGCCGGAGAAGACGATGAAGTATCAGGCCGGTCTTTCTGAGAAGAAAAGGAGTGGAAATCCGCTTTTTGAAGGTTGGTATGCTGATCCGGAAGGAATTGTATTTGGAGATGAATATTGGATTTATCCTACGTATTCGGCACCTTATGAGGAACAAACCTTTATGGATGCCTTTTCGTCTAAAGACCTGGTGAACTGGACAAAGCATCCGAAAGTGCTGTCAAAAGAGAATATCAGTTGGCTCTGGCGCGCTCTATGGGCACCTGCCCTGCTTCATGCGAATGGGAAGTACTATCTCTTTTTCGGTGCGAACGATATCCAGAACAATGAGGAAGCGGGAGGAATTGGCGTAGCTACGGCAGATAATCCTGCGGGACCTTTCAAAGACGCCTTGGGCAAACCGTTGATTGATAAGATCGTTCACGGGGCACAACCTATCGACCAGTTCGTATTCAAGGATGATGACGGGCAATATTATATGTATTATGGAGGTTGGAGACACTGTAATATGGTGAAACTGGCTCCCGATTTACTGAGTATCGTTCCTTTTGAGGATGGAACGGTTTATAAGGAAGTCACTCCGGAAAACTATACGGAAGGACCGTTTATGCTGAAACGCAATGGAAAGTATTATTTCATGTGGTCGGAAGGCGGTTGGGGACTTCCGAATTATAGTGTAGCGTATGCCATTGCAGATTCTCCGTTCGGCCCGTTCAAAAGAGTGGGTAAAATATTGCAGCAGGATCTTTCGGTAGCTACGGGTGCGGGACATCATTCTGTGATAAAAGGAGCCGGGGAAGATGAATGGTATATTATTTATCATCGTCGTCCGTTGGGAGAAACGGCTGCGAATAGCCGTGCCACTTGTATCGACCGGATGTATTTTGACGAGAATGGGTATATCAAACCGGTGAAAATGACGTTTGAAGGAGTATTACCCAGTCCGCTCTCTCATGTTAAGTGATGTATTCACATGGTCGCATCGAATAGTTTTGTTTGTTTCCCGGTGTGAAACCAAGTGGTTCGTGCCTTAAAACTTCTAACTCTACACTTCGTGCTTTTTTAGTCCGGGCGTATGTTATTGTTTCTTAGAGAACCACTCTTTAAACTCCGCCACCCGTGCCTTGCTGACCAGAATCTTTTCCTTGATTCCGGAATAGCGTACATTGATGGATAACCGGCTGTTGAACCATAAATCAATATCTTTGATAGCTTCCCGTGACACCAGATATTGGCGGTTGGCACGGAAGAAAAGGTGGGGATTGAGACAGTCGGTGAGTTCGTCCAGTGTTTGGGCGAAGTTGTATTCTGTGCCGTCGGTTAATACTGCTTTAACTTGGCAGTCTTTGATATAAAATAATTGTATCATATCTACGGAGACAGGCAAGAGCTTGTCTCCTTTCATTGGGATAAGGAAGTGCGTCTTATAGTTTTCCTGCTTTTTGAGCGAATGGAAAAGTTGTAGCAGCTCTTCTTCCTGGTGTGGAGTGTGGCGCGGTTGAGAGTCGGGGGTGTCGGTGTGTTGTAAGTTTCCAAGTTTGGCGAGGGCACGTTCGATGTCTTCCTTGCCGATAGGTTTCAGTAAATAGTCAATGCTGTTCACTTTGAAAGCCCGCAGAGCATACTCGTCATAGGCGGTGGTGAAGATAATCGGGCAAGTGATACTGACGTGATTGAATATCTCAAATGCCGAGCCGTCCGCCAGATGAATATCCATGAATATCAAATCCGGCATCGGATGAAAACCGAACCATTCGATAGTGGAACCGATACTGTCCAATATGACAGCAATTTCTGCGTCCGGCTTTACTTCGTTGAGCAATGAGGAAAGGTTGCGTACCGCTGCCTTTTCGTCTTCTATAATGACAGTCTTCATGGTGTCTTTTTATCTGTAAATCACTGTTTTTATTGTGCTTCGTCAATCAGGGGAATAGAAACGGTAAATTCTTTATCCTCTGTGATTTGTATCTCTTGCTTGAATAAAAGGTGGTATCTCTTGGCAAGATTAACCAGCCCGATACCCGTTCCGGGGGTGGCAGTCCATTTGGGCTGAATGTCGTTGCTGACGGATAAGAAACCATTCCCGTCTGTGGTGATATGGATAGCCAGCGGTTTCCGGTTACTTATTTCGTTGTGTTTTACGGCATTCTCAATCAATACCTGCACAGCCATCGGTGGAAGCCGGAAATCTTCGTATGCTTTGTCTATCTGTATGTCGAACTGCAAGTTGTTCTCAAAGCGCATCTTTAGCAGGAAGATATAAGCGGAAGCGAATTCCATTTCTTCGCGAAGGCTGACACTCTGTGACTCGTTGCCTTGCAGCGTATATCTCAGTACCCGGGAAAGTTCCTGGATATAATCTTGGGCTTTGTCCTGATTCTCACGTACCAGTGAGCGCAAGGTATTCAACGAATTGAATAACATATGCGGGTTGAGCTGGTTTTTCAACACCTCATACTGGTTGCGGATATTTTCCGCTTGGAGTTGTTCGTTCTCAATGAGCACCTGCTGTTGGCGGTATATCAGATGGATGATATAACAACTGCTGGTGACAAGGCACGCCATGATGAAATCCCTCAACGGATGCAGATAATGGTGTACCATCGCGTCGATAGCTGGAATATCGAACGTTTTGTGCAGGAAGACAAAGACTTGTCCCAACAGATTACTCAATATCCACGTCAGGATGAAAGAGAGCAGAATCTTTGTTCCCGTAATCTTGATAGACGACTGGTTGAAATGGAACAGCCGTGTATTGACAGCGAAAAGCAGTAGCAGAGACAGAAAAGTAAAGAGTATCTCATTAGCCACATCCATAAACTTCATTCCGGGAAATAACGAATGGCTCTCGAACCGGTCGAAAAGGGATACGGATTCCGGGAAATGGATTAACACCGCCACAGCCACCGAGATAATGACTGTGGAAAGCACATATTTGTCTTTTTTTATTGCCTTTACTATCATACTGCAAAGATAGGAGAATTTTTTAGTGATTAATCGTTTTTCTGAATATGTGCCGTGACATACATGCCCGGTCGGAATTGTGCGTTTGTCTCTTTGATAGAAGAATAAACTTCGAGCGAACGGTTGGTTTCGTCTACTTTTTGTCCGATGGAGACTACTGTTCCGTTGAAAGTCTGCGTTCCCATCCCGTTGACGCGGAATTGCACGGGACTACCTGTTTGTATGTCTGCAAGGTCTTTTTCGTAAGTAGTCAGACAAAGCATCGGGGAGCTTTTGTCAATAATCTCACAAAGAGCTTCTCCCGGATTGATATATTTGCCTATATTCATTGCCACATTGGCTGCATATCCACTGATAGGAGCTTTCACTTCCAGCAATGGCTGGATGCCGTTCTTTAGCAATGTCTCCGGGGCGACACCCAGCAGTGAGAGTTGTGCGGCAGCGGCATCCTGGCGGCTTTTCATGGAGAGATAATCCGCTTTGCTCTGCTGGAACTTCTTTTGCGAAGCCGCCTGTTCGGCGGAAAGTGCCTTTTGACGCTCGTATTCCGCCAGAAGATATTCCGCTTGCGCATGACTGTCAAGATAAGTCTGTTGCAGGGTAATGAATTCCGGATTTTCCAAGGTGGCGATAACTGCGTTCTTAGCTATATGTTGTCCGGGCAACAGAGAAGTATTCTTGACTACCCCACCCATCGTTAACGCTATGGTCGCCTGTCGTTGGGGTGGAAGGACAATGCGCCCGTTGAATGAAACCTGATTAGGTTTCGAAGTCGCGGAAGTGACGGCATCCACTTCGGGTTGTTTCGCCACGGTGTCTGCCGCAACTTCAGTTGCGGAAACCATACCAGTTTCGTTATCCGTAATCTGTTGGTTGCCCTTACAAGCTGTCAAAGCAAGTAAAAGGACAGAGTAAAATATCTTCTTCATCTTCATATACTGTATTTTATAATAAAATGTATTATCAAAACTCTCAACTCTCAACTCTCCACTCTCAACTTATCTAAAGAGTTCATACTCTAATGCGGCAATGTTATATTGGTAGACAGTCTCGATATAGCCGCGGCGAATATCCCGGGCGGTTGTTATGGACTGTATGTATTCCGCTATACCCGTTTCGCTCTGTTGTAACTGGAGGTTGGCAGCCTTGGTTAACTCTTCCGCTTCTTTCAAGGCGGAAGAAGTGTAGTAGCGCAAGCTCTCGTTGTATCTGCGGAGTGAAGCTTCCAGCTCAAGCACTTTGTTTCTCAATTCGCGAATATTCGCGTCTGCCTGAATCTGTGCTGAGGTAGCGGATAACCGTGCTTGCTTCACCTTGCTCTTTTGGGGCAGGAAGTAGATAGGGAAGGAGACACCCACCATCCATGCATTCAGATTCTTCAACGGAAGAATATCCTGGCGGGTATATCCCACGCTGATTTCCGGAAAGAAATGGCTCCGCTCTACATGAAGCATTGCTTTCGCTTCATCCGCCTGACTTTGAAAGTAAGCAGTGTGCGCTCCCGACAGCGTCCCGTCTGAAAGGCTGGTATAAAACAGCGATAAGGTAGAATCTGCCGGAACAATCGGCTGGTCTGAATAACAACTCCAGCGGAAGCGTGCCAAAGCCATTTTCTCTTCTTCCTGTGCCTGGAACCAACGGTTGTGCAGTTCGGCGGCGACGGTTGTCATCATATTCTTTTCGAGCAGGGTGATTTCCCCCTGTTGATAACGCAGTTCACCGATATGCTGTAACTTTTCCGCCATCTTATCCTGGTCGCGGTACATGGCACAGAGGTTGGCGGCATATTGGTAGTACGCCCATGCCCGCTTCACTTCTGCCGTGACTTCCTTCTCCACCATCTGACGATAGAATGTGGTTGTTTTCACTTGTCGGTTGACTAATGCATTCTTGTAGAACGGAGTCAGCAGAGAACCCAGGCTTTGCTCGAAAGCCAGTTCCTTGTCTTTCTTGTTCTCTCCGTTAAGTTGCCCCCAGGAATAGCTGAATGAGGTAGGGGATGCTTCTACAATCTCTCCACGGGTAGCCTTGGCTTGTTGGATAGCGTTTGTTGCCATTTTCAGACGGGGGTGATTCTGTTTCGCCATCTCGATACCCTGTTCCAAAGTGACGGTCGATGCCTGTTGCGCGGAAACGAAAGAAGGAATCAGCAGGAACAGGGGAAGAAGGACGAAGAACGGCAGGTGAAACTTGGCTCCCGGACGTTTCCAGGTTGCCAATGAGTTCACAATTTTGTAGAACACCGGAATGATAAGCAATGTCAATACAGTGGAGATAATCAATCCGCCGATAACGACAGTTGCCAGCGGGCGTTGCACCTCGGCACCGGCGGAAGTGGCGATAGCCATCGGGACAAATCCCAATGATGCCACCAAGCCTGTCAGGAATACGGGACGGAGCAGATGCGGAGTTCCCTTGGCGATGATTCGGTTTGTAGTCATGGGGTAAGCGTTTTGTTTACGAAGTTCGTTGAAGTGATTCACCATGAGGATACCGTTCAGCACCGCCACACCAAATAATGCGATGAAGCCTACCCCCGCCGATATGCTGAACGGAAGCCCGCGCAGCCAAAGGGCGACGATACCGCCGATAAGCGACAACGGAACGGTGGAGAATACCATCAGTGTATAGGTGATATTCTTGAAAGCAAAGAACAGAATCAACAGGATGAGCATCAATGCTACCGGAATGACAATAAGCAGTGTGTGAATGGCGTTCTGCAAGTTCTCGAACTGACCGCCGTATTCGAAGTAATATCCCGGTTTCAGCTTGACGTTCCTGTCCAGTGTCTTTTGTATATCCGCCACCACTTGCTGTATATCCGCGTCACGCACATTGACACCGATGACGATACGGCGTTTCGTAGCGTCGCGGTTGATTTGGAGAGGTCCGCTGACGAGGTCTATGCTCGCTACTTCTCCGACCGGAATCTGGATTCCTTCGGAAGTGCGCACAAACAATTTGTCGAGATTCAAATCCGCTACTTTCTCCTGGTCGAGACGGACGACGAGGTCGAACCTTCGTTCGTTTTCAAACACTACGCCGCTGGATTCTCCGGCATAGGCGGTTCGGATAATCGTGTTGAGTTCTTCTATGTTGATGCCGTAGCGGGCTATCTTGCTGCGGTTGTATTTTACTACGAGCTGGGGCAATCCCATCGTCTGCTCTACGATGACGTCCGACGCTCCCGGCACTTTTTCTACATAGGCGGCGGCTTCTTTTGCTTTTTCGTAGAGTTCGTGGGTGTCTTCTCCGTACAGTTTGACGGCAATGTCCGCTTTGGCTCCTGTCATCAGCTCATTAAAACGGAGCTGTATCGGTTGCGAGAAGTTGAATTCGGCACGCTCGGACAGCGGTTCGAGCGCTTCCTTCATCTTATCCACCATTTCCGCACGGTTTCCTGCGCTGGTCCATTCTTTGAAAGGTTTCATGATAATCATCACGTCGGCGTCTTCTACTGCCATCGGGTCGGTGGGGACTTCCGCCGTTCCGATTTTGGCAACCACGTGCTTGATTTCCGGGAATTTGTCCATCAGCGTCTTTTCTGCCAGACGGGATACTTCGATACTTTCTGACAACGAACTTCCGGCAGGCAATGTCATTTGCATGGCAAAGTCGCCTTCGTCCAGGGTCGGGATAAATTCGGCACCCAGTCGGGTGAAGAGGAAGAGCGAACCGATTAGCGCGGCAAAGGCTACGATGACGGTACGCCACTTGTGATGCAGGCAGGAACGAAGGCAACGTTGATATACGCTGTTCAGTTTCTCGAAGAAACGGTCGGCAAGTGTCGGTTTCACCACGATGGTATGTTTCAGGAAGAGCGATGCCATCATCGGGACATAGGTGAGTGAAAGAATCAAGGCTCCGATGATGCAGAATACAAGTGTTTTTGCCATCGGGGTGAAGTATTTCCCTTCAATTCCGTTGAGGGTGAGGATGGGGAAGAATACTATCAGGATAATCAATACGGCGAAAGTTGCCGAGCGGACTACGCCGGATGCTCCTTTTTCCACTTCTTTGTCCATCTCTTCACGGGTGAATGTCCGTCCCCGGAACTGCTTGCCGTAGATATGGGCGAGGATGCCTTCCAGTATGACGATAGAGCCGTCCACAACGATACCGAAGTCGATGGCGCCGAGACTCATCAGGTTGGCGGTGACATTGAAAAGGCGCATCATGATAAAGGCAAAGAGCATCGCCAGCGGAATGACTGACGCGACAATCAGTCCGGCACGTACATTGCCGAGGAAGATGATAAGTACGAGGAATACGATAATTGCACCTTCAATCAGGTTGTTGACAACGGTTGAGATATTCCGGTTCACCAGTTCCGAGCGGTTCAGATAAGGTTCGATGCTGACACCTTCGGGCAGCAGGTGCTGTATCTTCTCTACTCTTTTTTCAAGTTCCTGGGTGACGACGTTGGCATTGGCTCCTTTCAGCATCATCGCGATTCCGCCTACACACTCGCCTTCGCCGTCCATTGTCATGGCGCCGAAACGTTTGGGAGAGCCGAAACGGACTACGCCTACATCGCTGATATGTACCGGAATCCCGTTCCGGTTGGCTACAACGATGCGCTCGATGTCCTTCGTCCGGGTAATCATACCTTCCGACCGGATATAATAGGCATTCTTCGCTTTTTCTATATAGCTTCCGCCTGTGTTCTGGTTGTTCCTGCTGAGGGCTTCGAATACTTCGCCGATGGTGATGTTCAGTGAGAAGAGCGCGTCCGGGTCAACGGCGACTTCATACTGTTTCAGGTAGCCGCCGAAACTGTTGATTTCTACAATACCCGGTATGCCGGACAACTGGCGTTTCACCATCCAGTCCTGAATGGTGCGGAGTTCCATAGCATCGTATTTCTCTTCGTAACCGGGGGCTACTTTCAGTATGTACTGGTAGATTTCTCCGAGTCCGGTGGTGATGGGCATCATTTCCGGTGCTCCGAGTTCGGGGGGAATCTCTCCGGTGACGGTTTGTATCTGTTCGTTGATAAGCTGCCGGGCATCGAGGGTAGGGACGCTTTCTTTGAACACAACGGTCACCACCGATAGCCCGAAGCGGCTGACGGAACGGATATCTTCTACATTCATGATGTTGCTCATCGCTAGTTCGATAGGCATGGTGATGAGCTGTTCTACCTCTTGCGGTGCGAGGGTGGGCGACACGGTCACAATCTGTACCTGGTTGTTGGTGATATCGGGCACGGCGTCGATGGGCAATGTCAACATCGCATAGATACCGCCGATAAGCAGGAAGAGGGTAGTGAGCCCTACAAACAGCTTCTTTTTGATTGAAAAACGTACAATGGCTGTAAACATGATTCTCTTTGTGTTATTATTTCATGTTACAAAACTACGGACTATCTGCGTTCGTGATAGCCGGAAACGTTTGAAGCGGAAAGATTGCAGGGCGAAGTGACGAAATGTCGGCTTGAATGTTCTGCGGGAGACGAATCGTTCAGAATCTGTATCCGATACTTATGAAGAAGGAATGCATGAAGTTGAACTTGGGCATAGTCAGCTTCTCACCTTCTACGGTGATGTTTCGTCCGCCACTGTACATGTCGAAATCGGAGAGTGTGTATCCTGCCGAAAGAGTGTACTGCTCGTCTAAGTCGAGGGTGAACATGCCTTTTATATGATAGAATACGGTTCGTCCGCCCCGGTTCTTGATACGGTCGAATCTCATTGCTGTCCATGCTCCGGAAGCATTCGGGTAGTAGTCGATGTCGAGGCTTTTGTTGGTGGATAGCGGGATAGTCAGTCCCGGCGACACGATAAAGGAAAGTGCCATGTCTTTGTCTTTTCCCAATATCAGGGCGGGAGTGGCAAACTGCAGGGCGGGTCGGAACGCGAACTGATGGCAAAGCGGGGTGTCGTCACTGGAACTCCATCGCCATTGCTGGTCTTTGGAGATTCCCGAGTAACTTTCATCTCCTATGATATTGCAGAAGAGTAACCCCACGGTGATGCCTGCGTAGGGAATAGGTTGATAAGTGATGGTCGGTTCTATTTCCCAGGCTGAATAATTGTTTAGTGCTCCGGCAAGTTCTACTTTCCATACACGGGTTCTTTCTTCTTCCTGAGCTTTGCCTTTTGTAGCTGCAAGTAGCAGACAGATGATTAAGAGGATTTGTCGTTTCATTGTATAAATACTGTTAGTTGTCCATTTGTAGATAAAGACAGGAAAGTCCGGTGACTTCCCTATTGCTGAAAGGTTAATAAATGTTGCTCGGTGGGGAAGGCTACCTTCCCCGGTGCCGGACACCCTCTTCCTCGGTGCCGAAGGCATGCTTCCCCGGTGCCGGACAAAACATCGAAGAATAATGAGATGTGGAGCAAACATTTTTTCAGACCGGTTCGTTTAATATGAAACGAACTAAATACATATTGAGTATGAAATCATTTATTTTAATGGTGGTAGCTATGGTGTGTGCAATATCTTTGGAAGCGCAGAATAAGTCTTTCTACGACTTCACTGTGCAAACGATTGACGGTAAGGAATTTCCTCTTTCGTCCTTGAAAGGAAAGAAAGTGCTGGTGGTGAATGTGGCTTCAAAGTGTGGCTTGACTCCTCAGTATGCCAAGTTGCAGGAATTGTATGAGAAGTATAAGGATAAGAACTTCGTTATTATCGGCTTTCCCGCCAATAACTTTATGGGACAGGAACCGGGGAGCAATGAAGAGATTGCCAAGTTCTGTTCATTGAACTATGATGTCACTTTCCCGATGATGGCTAAGATTTCCGTCAAAGGCAAGGAGATGGCTCCACTTTATCAATGGCTGACGGAGAAGAAACTGAATGGAAAAGAAGATGCACCGGTTCAGTGGAACTTCCAGAAGTTTATGATTGACGAGAACGGAAACTGGATGGGGTTCGTAGCTCCCAAAGAGAGCCCGTTCTCGGAGAAAATCATTACTTGGATAGAGAAGGAATAAGAGATACTTTTTTCAGTTCTCCTTCAAAGTTGGGAGTGAAAATGCCTTTTCCCAGGTTTTCTTCTATTTCTTCGATGGTCCAGAACCGTCCGCCGTCCAGTTCGTCGCTGGGATGGATTTCACCGTCGTAGACTGTCTTATGAACGAATACGAGTTCTTTCTCGCGGTCGGACTCGAAAACATAATTAGTCAGAAGCTCGGGAGTAAAATCCGTGATGCCCAGTTCTTCACGGGCTTCCCGTTTAAGGGCTATCTCTACGCTTTCGCCTAAATCGATATGTCCGCCTACGGCCGTATCCCATTTCCCGGGTTGGATGTCTTTCCACTCGGGACGTTTTTGCAGATACAAATCCCCTTTCGTGTTGAAGACGTGCAGATGGACGACCGGATGAAGCAATTTGCTGCCGCTGTGGCATTCTCCGCGGGTGGCGGCTCCGGTGATATTTCCCTGTTCATCGACGACGGGGAACATTTCTTGGTTGTTATCGCTTGACATCATTGTTTCTATTGTTTTTATAGGAAGGGTTATCGCAATTTACGATACCCTCATGGTATTTGTAATATCCTTACGGCATTAATAAGGAAGAATCTCCGTAACTCAGGAACCGGAAATCGTGGCTCAGGGCATAATCATAAATCGTGCGCCAGTCTCCTTTTACAAAAGCGGAAACCAAAAGTAATAAGGTGCTTTGCGGCTGATGGAAATTAGTAACCATTGCTTTTACTATTTTATACTGGTAGCCGGGGGCAATAATGATCTGTGTACTGGTATGAAGAGCTTCAAGACCATTTCTGTCAAGATACCCCAGTATCTTTTGCAACGCAACTACCGGAGGAATCTGGTCATACTTTTCATAAGGCTGCCATTGTCTGACGTGTAGTTCCTCTTCCGTAGCGTCCGGATTATCAGCCAGTGTGACTCCGATATGATACAGGCTTTCGAGTGTGCGTACTGAAGTAGTCCCTACGGCAACGGCGCAACCGTCATGGTCGATAAGTTTCTTGATAGTGCTCCGGTTGACAGATATATATTCCGTATGCATCTCGTGACCTTCAATCTCTTCACTTTTCACAGGCTTGAAAGTTCCCGCACCTACATGCAAGGTCAGTTCCTCTAGTTCTATACCTTTCTCTTGCAATGCATCCAATACTCGGGGCGTGAAATGCAGTCCGGCGGTAGGTGCGGCTACCGAACCTTTAATCTTTGAATAAACCGTCTGATAAGTTTCTTTATCGCTTTCTTCCGTCTCCCGGTTTAAATAAGGCGGGATAGGAAGCTCCCCGAATACTTCGAGAATATCGGCGAAAGTCACTTCCGGATTATCCCATGAGAAGTCTACCCAATGGCTGGTTCCTCTGCTTTCTCCTCTCGTTGCGGTCAGTGTGATTGGTAATCCTTTTACCGTCATTTCCCGTTTCAAGGTTCCGTCTTTCCATTTCTTCAGGTTGCCAATCATGCAAAGCCATGCGGCGTGTTCCGTTTGCTGGAAATTCAGAACATAATCATTGGGCTGAATCGGTTCGAGGCAGAATACTTCAATCAGTGCCCCCGTTTCCTTACGGAAATGTAGCCTTGCCTGAATAACTTTTGTGTTGTTGAATACCATCAAAGCACCTTTGGGCAGATACTCGGGCAAAGAGGTGAAAGTATCTTCGCTTACTTCACCGTGACGGTACACCAACAATTTCGACTGGTCGCGGACAGCCAACGGGAATTTGGCAATGCGTTCATCCGGCAATGGATAGTTGTATTCGCTGATATGGATATGTTTCGGGTCTTCTTTCATTGTTGTCAGGTATATTTCTTGATAATAAGCTTTGGTTCTATTTCTTTGGCTTGATAAATCCAATCGGATTCCGGGGCTTATCTGCTGCTGCCTTTTGCGCTTGCAATTCGGCTAACGTCTGGTTGATAAGTTCTAGTTGCATTCTTGTTTCCTCGTTGATATCGTTGTAGTCTGCAAATACTTCTTCGATATAATCTTTGAGTTCTAACATCTGACTCTCCAACTGCCCGATTCTGTCAACAGGCGGAATAGCTATTAATTGACGAACGGCGACAAATGCACGCATAATGCCTCTGTTTACTTCTATTGCTGTTTTTGAGTTGAGAACGCTACTAAGCATTGCTACTCCTAACTCAGTAAATGCAAAAGGCATGTATTTGAAGTTACTTCCTCTTTGGGTGTTCAAGGTGCCAATTTTGCACCTTGAAAGTTCTTCTTTCGTAAGTTCAAACATAAAGTCTTCACCTTCAAATCTTTCAATGTTCCTTTTTACGGAACGTTTTAAATATTTAGTTTCGGTTCCGTACATCTCAGCGAGGTCGAAGTCTAACATTACTTTTTGTCCCCGTATCTCGTATATTTTGCTTTGTATAAGTTCTATTTGTTCCATATTCTTTTTAGCTTTTGCTCTCCAGAATAAAAAGAAAGAGGTTAGATTTGACTCTAACCTCTTGATTAACAATTCGTCGGGATGACAAGATTCGAACTTGCGACCACACGCCCCCCAGACGCGTACTCTACCGGGCTGAGCTACATCCCGAATTATTCTCTGTTGTTTTACTTGAATTAGCATACAATCTGATGTTTTTTCATTTGGAGCCCTGAACCGGAATGGTTGCATAAAAACACTATAATATATCGGGCAGTAGATAATAAAGCTAAACGGGGAATCGCGAAATGAACTATCAATCAGTGAGTTTGTTTATGAATTAATGCAAATAAAGAGTGTGTGACTTCCTTAGTATGATACTATATTTCCATTTAGGGCGCGCAATATTTTAGGAAGTTATACATTTGTAGTAATAAGACTTAGTTTAGAACAGAAAGGTGTTAAATGTTAGACATTAAAAATAGAGAGACATTAGAGATATACGTCCTGGGTGACGATTTTAAATTTTATATTGTTTGAGTGGAAGAGCAAAACTCACAGTACATGAGGATGTACACTGGGTGCAGCCGGAGGAACTTATTATATTATTACCCGGACAATTTGTCTCATTCAGTGAGCCTAGTGAAGATTTCTCAACCGTTTCGATGGTGATATCGTCTTCCTTGTTTAGTGATGCGTTGAGTGGAGTACCACGATTCTCCCCGCATTTCTTCTTCTATATGCGAACTCATTTTTGGTATCCGCAGACAGAACGTGATATACCCCGAATATATAATTATCTGGGGATGGTAAAAGATAAAGTCAAGTCTCAAGACGTATACAGACGGGAACTGATAACTCATTTGCTGAGATACCTGTATCTGGAACTGTTCAATGCTTATCAAAAGGAATCCGCTTTGATGACTGTGCGGAAAGATACACGTAAAGAAGAACTGGCTAATAAATTCTTCGGGCTTATCATGAAGCATTTCAAGGAAAATAAGGATGTAGCTTTTTATGCGGATAAACTGTGCATTACTTCCAAGTACCTGACTATGGTTATCAAGGAGACAAGCGGAAAGTCTGCCAAAGACTGGATTGTGGAATATATCATACTGGAAATAAAGGCTTTGTTGAAAAATACAAGCTTGAATATTCAGGAGATAGCAATTAAGACCAATTTTGCCAATCAGTCCTCTCTCGGACGTTTTTTCAGAAAACATACGGGGATGTCACTGTCTCAGTATCGAATGAGTAGTTTAGATTAAAGACAGCGCAGGCAAATTGTATGATATTTGCCAATAAGTATAGGGATTGGGAAAGAAGAAGGGAATGAAGTCAGCTTCATTCCCTTTTATAATTTGTACATCTCTTGTCAGAGACTGGGTTAAATTCCCATACATTCGCGGTAGAAGTCCAACATTTCGAAAATGGTGTCTTTGTCGGCAGTTTGATTGATGCAGATATCTCCGATATCTTTCAGTAAAGTGAAGTTAATCGTTCCTGAAGTATTCTTTTTATCATGTGTCATGTATGCATAGAGCTGTTCATACTTCTTGCAGTCGAATGCAAACACACCGTAATTGTCTTTAATAAACTGGATAGTCTGTCTCATTCTTTCTTTCGGGAAGCCTACTCTGGTGTGAGACAGATACAATTCGCATACGATTCCCCAAGCTACCGCGTATCCATGCAATACCGGACGGTTTTCCGCCAGTGCCATGCTCTCAAATGCGTGCCCGACGGTGTGTCCCAGATTTAGGGCTTTCCGGATACCATGTTCAAAAGGATCTTGTTCCACAATATCTTCTTTTACTTGCACCGACTCGCCAACCAGTCGTTTGAGGACAGTATAGTCAATAGCGGAAGTGTTGAAGTTTAGCAACTCCGCCCAATGTGCGACGTTACTGATTAAACCATGCTTGAGCATCTCTGCATATCCTGAAAAGAAATTGTGTGCGTCCAGCGTACGCAGGAATTCTGTTTCAATCAACACGCTGCTTGCCGGAGCAAATGCACCGATTTCATTTTTCAGTCCGTTGAAGTTTATTCCTGTCTTTCCGCCGACAGAAGCGTCCACCATAGCCAGCAGGGTGGTTGGTATATTGATATAAGAGATGCCACGTTTGAATGTAGCTGCTGCAAAACCGCCTAAGTCCGTCACCATTCCACCACCGAGGTTGATAAGTAAAGAGTGGCGCGTAGCCCCTTGAGTGCTCAATGCCATCCAGACAGAAGCAAGGGTTTCCAGCGTTTTATGTATGTCCTCAGCTCCGATACAGATTTCAACGGCATCTTTCAGTAAGGTGGTTTCCTTCAGGGAAGGAAGACAGAGATGCCGGGTATGATCGTCTGTGAGGATAAATAATTTGTCATGCGGGCATTGCTCAATGGCACGACTCAGGCTCGTTTCCAAGCTTTCACAGAGAATAACTTCTTGTTTACTCATGATTCTTTTGCTTTTTACCCTGCAAATGTATATAAAATATCTTTTTTATACTTACTTTTGTCCCGTTAAAACGTTCAATCATTCAATCATGAAAGCATTGTTACCTGTATATTGTCGTCCTTTGGGATATGTGGTCCTGTTGATAGCTCTGTTCATTCCTTTTCTTTTGGTAATGCGGGGGGTAGTGACGGATAGTAACCTGTTGTTTTATAAAGAATGTACGAAGTTGCTGATGATGGCAGGATGCTTGTTGATAATCTTCGCATTGAGCAAAGATGAGAGCCGCGAAACGGAGCGAATCCGTAATTCGGCTGTCCGTAATGCAATCTTCCTGACATTCCTGTTCGTATTTGGGGGAATGTTGTGGCGTGTTATGCAAGGGGATGTGATTAATGTAGATACTTCTTCTTTTCTGACTTTTTTGATCTTTAATGTGCTTTGTTTGGAGTTTGGTCTGAAAAAAGCGCTTGTTGATCGATTCTTTAAAAGATAATTTTCTTTCCAATTAAACCTTTTGCGGTTCTATTTGTCAAACAGACATTGTTATTGCTACTAATATAATCGTAAATTAGGTAAATGAAAAGATTTTCTGCAGGGTTGGTGTTGATGTTGTTATGCACCTTCTCAATTTTCGCACAGAATAAGGTGATTACTGTTTCGGGACGTGTTGTGGAATCCGACTCAAAGGAACCTGCGGCACAGGCTACTGTCCAATTGTTGTCATTACCCGATAGTGCTTATGCTGCTGGTATAGCCAGTAGTAATCAAGGTTGGTTTACTCTCCCTAAAGTGAAAGCCGGGAAATATGTGTTGAAGGTTTCCTATATCGGCTTCCGAACTAAGTTTGTACCGGTTCAACTGGCTGCCAATGCACCCGACAAGAAGTTGGGAACGATCACGCTGGAACCGGACGCTGTCATGCTGAAAGAAGCGGTGATTACTGCTGAGGCTCCCCAAGTGACGGTAAAGGAAGATACATTAGAATATAACTCGGCTGCCTATCGCACTCCTGAAGGTGCCATGCTCGAAGAACTGGTGAAGAAGCTTCCGGGAGCAGAAATTGATGATGACGGTAATGTCAAAATCAATGGTAAGGAAGTGAAAAAGATTATGGTGGACGGTAAAGAATTCTTTGGTGGTGACGTGAAAACAGGATTGAAGAATCTGCCTGTCAACATGATTGACAAACTGAAAACGTATGATAAGAAATCGGACTTGGCGCGCGTCACTGGAATAGACGATGGGGAAGAAGAAACTGTCCTCGACTTGAAAGTGAAAAAAGGAATGAACCAGGGTTGGTTTGGTAATGCGAGTGTTGCCGGTGGTACGGAAGACCGCTATGGAAGCAACTTGATGCTGAACCGGTTTGTCGATAATAGCCAGTTCTCTTTGATTGGTTCGGCCAATAACGTGAACGACCAGGGATTTTCCGGTGGTGGCGGACCGCGTTTCAGGAATAGCAATGGGTTGACTGCTACCAAGATGATTGGAGCTAACTTTGCCACTCAGACGGAGAAGTTAGAGTTGGGTGGTAGTGCCCGCTATAATTATAGCGACCGCGATGCAATATCTACAAACTATTCGGAACGTTTCTTGACGAATGGAAGTTCTTTCTCTAATTCAAATAATAAAAACCGTAATAAGAATACGAACTTTAATGCCGATTTCCGCCTGGAATGGAAACCGGATACGCTGACTAATATCATTTTCCGACCGAATGTTTCTTATGGAAAGTCTAAAGGGTATTCTATTTCCGAATCGGGGACTTTTAATGAAGACCCGTTCAATCTGGTGTCCAATCCAAACGATTTCTTGAATAAGATTCAGTGGGGAAGTACGGATGATCCATTAAAAGATATTCGTGTCAATGCCAGCAACAGTGAGTCTGCATCCGAAAGTGACAACCTGTCTGCTAATGCTTCTTTACAAGTGAACAGAAGATTGAATAATATGGGAAGAAATATAACTTTCCGTGGAACATTTGGTTATGGGGATAATGATAGTGAACAATTTAGCGAGTCGTTGACACGTTATTTCGATGAAACGGCAGGAAAGAAGGATGATGAACGTAAGCAGTATATCACTTCTCCGACTAAGAGCTACGACTATACAGCAGAATTAACATATAATGAACCGATTGCGAAAGCTACTTTCTTGCAGTTCCGTTATAAATTCCAGTATAAATATAGTGAGAGTGATAAAAGTACATACAGTTTGATTCCTGAAACTGAGAAAGATCAAGATTGGTTCTGGAATTTTGGCGACGAACTGCCGGAAGGATACGAGAGCAATAAGGATATGAATTTGAGTAAATATGCTCAGTATAAATATTACAATCATGATATCAATGCAGGGCTTAATATTATCCGCGAGAAGTATAGATTGAACTTTGGAATGTCATTGCAACCGCAGAACACCAGACTGGATTACAAGAAAGCGGAAATAGATACTGTAGTAAAAAGAAATGTGTTCAATTTCGCTCCTAACGTTGATTTCCGTTATCGGTTCTCTAAAGTGAGCCAGTTACGCTTTACGTATCGGGGACGTGCAGGGCAGCCAAGTATGGAAAACCTGCTGGATGTGACCGATGACTCCAATCCGCTGAGAATCACTAAAGGTAATCCGGGATTGAAACCTTCTTTCACTCATTCTATGCGGTTGTTCTATAATACCTACAATGCTGATAAACAGCGCGGAATGATGGCACATGCCAACTTTAATATGACTCAAAATAAAATCACTAATGCTACTAATTATAATCAGACTACCGGTGGAACAATCTCACAACCGGAGAATATTAATGGTTACTGGACTGCAATGGGTATGTTTGGGTTTAATACAGCTTTGAAAGACAAGCGTTTCACAATCAATTCTTTTTCACGTGCCAACTATACCAACGATGTGTCTTTCCTTTATAACGACGACACCCAAGTGAATGATAAGAATACAAGCACATCACTGACCTTGGCAGAGAATCTGAATGGAACGTTCCGTAATGATTGGTTTGAGTTTTCTGTCAACGGTTCAATCAACTATAACTTTGAACGTAATAAGTTGAACCCGAACACTAATCAGGAACCTTATACTTTCGGGTATGGTGCAAGTACCAATGTCTCTTTGCCCTGGAGCATGACACTGTCTACCAATATAACGAATAATTCACGTCGTGGTTACCGTGATGCCAGCATGAATCGTAACGAACTTATCTGGAATGCCCAGATTGCCCAGAACTTTCTGAAGGGTAATGCTGCGACAATCAGCTTTGAAGTATATGACATTTTGAAACAGCAATCAAATATCAGCCGTTCACTGACCGACGGTATGCGTTCCGTTTCGGAATATAACGGAGTCAACAGTTATTGTATGCTTCGCTTTTCTTACCGTCTGAATGTCTTCGGTAATAAGGAAGCGCGTGGAAATATGCGTCAAGGTGGTTTTGACGGTGGTGGTCATCGTGGTCCGCGTGGTGGTGGCCCAACCCGTATGATGCGTTTTTAAGAGTAAGCAAATTATTATAAAATAAGAAGTCCCGGCACAACGACTGATAGTTGTCGCCGGGACTTCTTTGTTTATCCGATAATTTACTCTATATTTGTTGTTCAGTATCCGTTTAAAAGGAAATTCCCATGATTGATTGGAACTATATACTCAGTCAAATAGCAACGGTGGCTTTTGATATTCTCTATTTCGGAGCCATTATCGGTACGATTGTCATTATCATTCTTGACAACCGGAATCCGGTTAAGACCATGGCATGGATACTGATATTACTCTTTCTTCCTATCGTAGGTCTTGTCTTCTATTTTTTCTTTGGTCGAAGCCAGCGCCGCGAACGTATTATCGGTCAGAAGAGCTATGATCGTCTGTTGAAGAAGCCGATGGCGGAATATCTGGCCCAGGATTGTTCTGAAGTCCAATATGAATATTCCCGTCTTATCCAACTGTTTCAGCATACCAATCAGGCATTTCCTTTTGAAGGAAATCGGGTAGCTGTCTATACCGAAGGTTATACGAAACTGCAATCATTATTGCGTGAACTCCAGAAAGCGAAGCAACATATCCACATGGAATATTATATCTTTGAGGATGATGCTATCGGACGTCTGGTCAGGGATGTATTGATTGAAAAGGCTTCTCAGGGAGTTGAAGTGCGAGTGATTTACGACGATGTAGGATGCTGGCATGTTCCCAATCGTTTTTTTGAAGAAATGCGTAATGCAGGTATTGAGGTGCGCAGCTTCCTGAAGGTGCGCTTTCCTTTATTTACCAGTAGGGTGAATTACCGGAATCATAGAAAGATTGTCGTTATTGACGGGTGTGTAGGCTTTGTGGGTGGAATGAATCTCGCGGAACGTTATATGCGTGGTTTCTCCTGGGGGATTTGGCGTGATACACATATCATGCTGGAAGGCAAAGCTGTGCATGGTTTACAAACAGCCTTCCTGCTCGATTGGTACTTCGTAGACCGTACGCTGATTACAGCATCCCGTTATTTTCCGAGAATAGACTCTTATGGTAGTTCTTTAGTACAGATTGTCACCAGTGAACCTATCGGACCTTGGAAGGAAATAATGCAGGGGTTGACTATGGCGATTACTAATGCCAAGAAATATTTCTATATGCAAACCCCTTATTTCTTGCCGACAGAGCAAATACTGGCTGCTATGCAGACAGCGGCTTTGTCCGGGGTGGATATACGCCTGATGTTGCCGGAACGTGCCGACAACTGGATAACCCATCTTGGCTCACGCTCCTATCTGGCAGATGTGATGCAGGCAGGTGTGAAAGTCTATTTCTATAAGAAAGGCTTTTTGCATTCCAAACTCATGGTTTCGGATGATTTGCTCTCTACCGTCGGTTCTACTAATATAGACTTCCGTAGCTTTGAGCATAATTTTGAAGTGAATGCTTTTATGTATGATGTAAACACTGCACTCGAAATGAAAGAAATATTCCTTCAGGATCAGCGTGAGAGTACACAGATATTCTTGAAGAACTGGGTAAGACGTTCATGGAGACAAAAGGCAGCGGAGTCTATTGTACGTTTATTAGCCCCGCTACTTTAATTAATACTTGATAGGTTTAACCGGATTTACCGGAAAAGGGAGAAGTTTACACTTCCATATATTCTTCTTTCAATGAAGTGCGGATTCTCTTCGAAATTATTGTCTTTCCCGTGTTCCAGTACAAATAATCCCCCTTCTTTGAGGAGATTGTTCTGGAAAATAAGTTCTGGTATTGTTTCCAACTCTTTTAAAGCGTAAGGCGGGTCGGCAAAGATAAAGTCGAACTGTTCGCGGCTACTCTTGATAAACTTGAATACATCACCCCGCATCGGCAGGCACTTGTCTGTATTCACCTCTTTCATGATTTTGGTAATGAATGAGTGATGTGCAGGCTCTTTCTCAATGCTGATAACTCGGTCACATCCCCGGGAAACGAGTTCGATACTGATGCTTCCGGTTCCGGCAAACAGATCAAGTGCAGTTATTCCTTCCTCAAAATCAATATAATTATTGAGTACATTAAACAGATTTTCTTTAGCGAAATCTGTTGTAGGACGTGCTTTAAATGTTCGTGGCACGTCAAATCTTCTTCGTTTGTATATACCGCTGATTACTCGCATGTTAATAAGGCTTGCATGTCAATATTAGTAGCAGGGTTCATAATGAATACCTGCAAGATAAACTTTTTGAGTTCGTTCATCAGAAGCTCTTTGTCCGGGAGTGTTCCGGTGAGATGCAACTCATCCCGTTCCTGATTAAATTCCAATTGCTTCCAGGCATACAGCAGATAATAGATGCGGTCTTCTGTATGCGCACATTCAAAGGAGTTGGCGAGAAGGAGATGTCCCCGTTCGAAACAATAGATGTCAATGCCTTCCTGACGTATGGAAGCATACATCTTTTTACTGTTCCCTAGTCTGCTTTTGACAGAAAAGTAGTCAATGAGCGGGGTGGATTGGGAATAGAAACGGGCTTCGGGATATTGCTCTTTTAGAAAAGTGTATGCACTTTTATCAATACCAAAGATGATAGCTACATTATTCTTTTGCAGAATATTGTAAACCACCGTTTCATTTTCCCGTTTCTGATGATTGTGATAAAATAAAAGTTCAGCCTGTTCCTCTTCAAACAATTCCAGTGGCACAATCGTAAAACGTTTGCTGGCCATCATGATATTCACCCGTTTGTAAGGATGGCTTAAGAAGTCCGATTCATGGAAAACCGTTTTTAGGTTGGCAGTGAGGGATAGAGAAGGCTCTATCTCTTTCTCTATAATTGACAGAGAGTCGTCGTGAATCGGGTTATAGATAGAAAAAGAAAATCCATCCGTACTAAGACGGATGGATAAAGTATATTGTTTTGATTTAGTAA
>PPYF01524886.1_pt1 | contig 70288 bp, 55 predicted proteins | sample 1559871 | NCBI WGS metagenome assembly PPYF01 (sample SAMN08240021, study PRJNA423297) | Human gut metagenome, whole genome shotgun sequencing project.
ACGAAGTAGTAGTTACTGCGTTGGGTATCAAACGTGAACAAAAAGCGTTGAGTTATAATGTACAGCAAGTAAAGGGAGAAGCTTTAACAGCGGTGAAAGATGCCAACTTTATCAATTCGCTTGCAGGTAAAGTAGCCGGTGTGCAGATAAGCAGCGGTGCTACAGGTGCCGGTGGTGCTACACGTGTTGTAATGCGTGGTATGAAGTCATTGACCAAGAATAACAATGCTTTATATGTGATTGACGGTGTACCTATGTTTAACACCGGTTCAAGTGGTGGTGATGGTCAGTACGGATCAATGGGTGGTTCTGATGCAGTAGCAGACTTAAACCCGGACGATATAGAAAGTATAAGTATGATGACCGGACCGTCAGCTGCTGCCCTTTATGGCTCTGCCGCAGCCAATGGAGTAGTCCTGGTTAACACAAAGAAAGGGAAAAAAGAAAAGATATCACTTACTGTTTCCAATAGTACGACCTTCTCCAAGGCATATATTATGCCTGAGATGCAGAACAGATACGGAACAAGTTCAGGCTTGTTCAGCTGGGGAGATCTGACAGATAAAAGATATGATCCGAAAGACTTCTTCAATACCGGTAGTAATATCATAAACTCCATTACATTATCGACAGGAAGCGATAAAAATCAGACTTACTTCTCAGCTTCCACGACAAATTCAGATGGTATTTTACCAAATAACAGCTACAACCGCTATAACTTTACCGCACGCAATACAACTAACTTCCTGAATGATAAGCTGACACTGGATATCGGTGCGCAATATATCATACAGAATAATACCAATATGGTATCTCAGGGACAATATTACAATCCCCTACCCGCTTTGTATCTGTTTCCACGCGGAGATAATTTTGATGAAATCCGCCTGTACGAACGTTACGATACAAATTACGGATTTATGAAACAATACTGGCCTTATGGCGACGGCGGACTGTCTTTGCAGAATCCTTACTGGACTCAAAACCGCATCAGACGTACCTCTGACAAAAAACGCTATATGCTGAATGCCTCTCTGAAATGGAAAGTTACAGACTGGTTAAATATCACCGGACGTGTCAATTTGGACAACTCGGATTATCGTAACAAAACAGAAAAATACGCTTCAACACTTGCCACTTTCTGCTCTGTCAATGGTGGTTTTGAAGATGCTATGCGTCAGGAACGTTCTTTATATACCGATTTAATGGCTACTGTTGATAAAACATTCGGAGATTTCCGTCTGAATACCAATATAGGTATGTCACTTTATCACACTTCCATGCAGACAATCGGCTTTGCAGGTGACCTGATTATCCCTAACTTCTTTGCACTGAATAATATTAATTACGCTGCAAACTATAAACCACTACCGGACGGATACGATGACGAAGTACAAAGTATATTCGCTAATGTCGAATTAGGATGGAGAAGTCAACTTTACCTCACGTTGACCGGACGTAATGACTGGGATTCCAAACTGGCTTTCTCCAATCAGTCTTCATATTTCTACCCTTCTGTCGGCTTATCGGCTGTACTGACGGAAATGTTCGCTCTGCCTAAAATCATATCTTATGCAAAAGTACGTGGTTCTTACACAGTTGTAGCCTCTTCTTTCGACCGCTACCTGACTAACCCGGGATATGAATATAACAGCCAGACTCACAACTGGGCAAACCCGACAGTTTACCCGATGGACAATCTGAAACCGGAGAAAACCAAATCATGGGAAATCGGTCTGAACTTGAAGTTCTGGGAAAACCGCTTCAATCTGGACGCAACCTATTATCGTTCCAATACTTTAAACCAGACATTTAAAGTAGATATTCCCTCTTCCTCCGGATATAATAAGGCAATCGTTCAGACTGGTAATGTACAAAACCAGGGAATCGAACTGGCGCTCGGCTTCACCGACGAATGGGCAGGATTCAGATGGGCATCAAATGCTACTTTCACTCTGAACCGCAACAAGGTAAAACGTCTGGCAGGCGGTAGCACCAACCCTGTAACGGGCGAACTGATCGATATGCCAAACATGCCTGTAGGATGGCTTGGTAAAGAGAATGTAGCTCCCCGAGTAATCTTGACAGAAGGAGGTACAATGACCGACATATACGTGTACAATGAATTAACCAAAGATAATAACGGAAATATAAAAGTGGATGCTCAAACCGGAGGACTTAGTATGCATACGGCAGAGACTCCTACCAAAGTCGGAAATTTGAACGCTAACTATAATTTAGGCTGGACCAACAATTTCACTTACAAAGGAATCAATCTGGGAGTCGTACTTTCCGCACGTGTAGGTGGTCTGGCATACTCAGCCACGCAAGGTGTTCTGGACTACTATGGCGTATCAAGTATCACGGCAAATGCACGTGACAATAAAGGTGTACCAATGAATAACGGAAAAGTAGATACACAGAAATACTATCAGACCATCGGTACCGGTGAAGGCGGTTACGGAAGATACTATTTATACAGTGCCACCAATGTCCGTCTTCAGGAACTCAGTCTTAGCTATACACTTCCCAAGAAATGGCTGAACAATGTAGCCAATGTAACCTTCGGGCTTGTAGGACGCAACCTGTGGATGATCTATTGCAAAGCACCGTTTGACCCTGAATTGTCTGCTTCTACATCCAGTAACTACTATATGAATGTGGACTACTTCATGCAACCGAGCATGCGCAATATAGGATTTAATGTAAAAGTACAATTCTAAATTAATGAGAAAATTATTATGAAGAAATATCTAAGAAATATAACAGTCGGTACTGCTTTGGTATTAGTTGCCGGGAGTTGTACCGGTAATTTTGAAGAATACAACACCAATCAATTCCAGATTCATGAAGCTGACCCTTCTACTTTGATGAAGTCAATGATTGAGACGATTGTAAACATTCAACAGAATGACTCGCAGATGATGGATCAGATGGTCGGTCAGTTAGGAGGCTATCTGACATGTGCGAATGTATGGAGCGGCACTAACTTCGGCACATTCAATCAAAGTGATGCCTGGAATGCAGGTCCCTGGAATACTAATTTCGAGAAAATATACGGTAATTTCTTCCAGATACAGGAAGCAACTAATGAAAGCGGGCACTATTATGCTTTTGCACGTATGATACGGGCCATAACCATGCTGCGTGTTGCCGATTGTTACGGTCCGATGCCCTACAGTCAAGTGAAAAAAGGTAACTTCTATGTAGCTTATGACACAGAAGAACAAGTCTATAAGAATATAATGGAAGATTTTGCAAGCGCTGCCAACGTACTCTATAACTATTACAAAGATACCAATGGTAACGCACCGCTCGCCAGCAACGACCCTGTATTCAGCGGCAATTATGCTAACTGGGCAAGACTCGCAAATTCCATGCGACTGAGGGTGGCTATCCGCATCAGTACAGCATATCCGGAGATGGCAAAAGAAAATGCGGAAGCTGCCGCATCTCATGAAGCCGGACTGATCGAAGCAAATAATGACAATGCCATGATGGATTGTGGTTCTCAGACAAACCCTTACCAATTGGCAGCTGTAAGCTGGGGTGATTTGCGTGTCAATGCCAATATCGTTGATTACATGAAAGGATACGACGATCCGCGTATGTCTAAGTATTTCAACCATTCAACATTCACCGGTCACACTCAGGAATATGTGGGCATGCGCTCCGGAGAAGATGGTTTTGCCAAAAGTGACGTTGCAGGTTATTCCATACCGGCCATTACAGGTACTTCCAAATTATTGGTATTCTGCGCTGCTGAGACAGCATTCCTGCGTGCGGAAGGCAAGCTAAAAAACTGGTCTGTAGGCAGTAAATCGGCTAAAGAGTACTATGAAGATGGAATCAAACTCTCTATGGAACAATACGGCACAACAATGCCCGACAATTATCTGACAAATACGGAAAAACCGACAGTATCACATAATAATGATCCCAGAGGTCATGCATATACCATCTCCAACACCGTTGCCGTTGCATGGAATGACAACAATGAAGAAGAAAATCTTCAGCGTATCATTACTCAGAAATGGATAGCCAACTATCCGTTGGGATTGGAAGCATGGGCTGAATATCGCCGTACCGGTTATCCGGAACTCTATCCTTGTATCGACAATCTGTCTCCATCAGGAGTAGACAGCAAGCGTGGTATGCGTCGTCTGAGATTCCCTTACACGGAAGTACAGAACAACCATTCCAATTATCAGCAAGGTGTTTCGTATCTGAAAAATGGTGGTCCGGATAATGAAGCCACAGATTTGTCGTGGGGAAAAACTAATTAATATAACCTCCTAACTAGAATTAATATGAAAAAGAATTATTTACTATATTTTTTATTGTTAGCGTTAAGCACCCCGATATGGGTGAGCTGTAATGACTGGACAGAATCAGAAGCAAAAGATTACTTCGAAGGTCCTTCAGAGGAATACTATGCGGCCCTGCGCGCATATAAAAAGTCTGATCATCCCAAAGCTTTCGGATGGTTCGGCAACTGGACAGGCGAAGGCGCTTCATTAGTAAACAGCATGGCAGGAATACCGGATAGCGTGGATGTCGTTTCCATCTGGGGGAATTGGTCGAATATTACAGAAGCACAAAAGAAAGATCTCAAGTTCTGTCAAGAAGTAAAAGGAACTCGCTTCACTATGTGCTTTATCATCACTTCGGTAGGTACACAGATCACTCCGCAACATATATATGACAATTGGGAATCAATGGGATTTGCAAGCCAACAGGAAGCCGTTAATGATTTCTGGGGCTGGCCTTCGGACGAATCTGATAAAGAAGCCGTCGAAGCATCTATCCGCAAATATGCAAGTGCTATCGCTGATACGATCAACAAATACGGCTATGACGGATTCGATATCGACTACGAACCGAATTATGGAAACAATGGTAACATTGTGGACGACGATGACAGAATGTTCATATTCGTAGACGAACTTGGCAAACACTTCGGTCCTAAATCGGGAACCGGCAAGTTATTGATCATTGACGGCGAACCGCAAAGTATAAAGAACAGACCCGATGTAGGTCCTTACTTTGATTACTTTATCATTCAGGCCTATAAACCCGGTAATGACAACAATCTGGATAAACGTCTGATAGACGGTGGTGTAGCAGGTCCGGGACTCGTTCAGACTTACGGTAGCGTAATGTCCGAAGAGCAAATCACAAAGATGACCATCATGACCGAAAACTTTGAGGCTGTAGATGCTGCTATGGATGGTGGATATCCTTATACCGACCGTTATGGCAACAGCATGAAATCTTTGGAAGGAATGGCACGCTGGCAACCGAAAAATGGTTTCCGTAAAGGCGGAGTAGGAAGCTATCATATGGAAGCGGAGTATCCGACAAACCCAGAATACAAGAATCTACGCAAAGCCATCCAGATTATGAATCCTTCTACCAAACCGTTAATTAAATATTAATTCACTATGAAACAGATTAAAAACATAAGAAACTTCTTGTTGATATCGCTTATCGCAGGCGGTGCATGGATCGGCTGTGACGATGCGAATTATAGTACATTGGACACACACGTCTTCTTCGAAGAAGCTTTAACTGCAACAAGCACCAAAGTGACTGTTATGGGCAGCGGTGAAACCAATGTCACACTGAACGCGCATATCAGCAATACACAACAGAAAGACAACAGCTATAGTCTGGCAATAGATCAGGCTGCTCTTGACGCATACAACAAGGCTAATGGTACAAACTATATCGCATTGCCGGAAACCCATTACACCCTTCCGGACAATATAACGATTAAGGCAGGCGCTTATAATGCAGATCCCATTTCCATACATATCAAAGCATTCTCCGAAGAAATGAATGCATCCGGTGAATCATATGCTTTACCCGTACGCCTGGTAGCAAAACAAGGTAGTATTGATGTAATGCCTGTTACCGGCAGCTTGGTGATTCTTGCCAATAGTATCATGGAATTTTCCGCCCCGCAATTTGTCGGAAGTACAGAACTCGTAGCCCAAAAATTCTCTGAAGCTCCTGAAACCTACAACGAGTTTACTGTCGAAGTTCGTTTCCAGGTAAGCAATACAGCCAATCGTAACCGTGCAGTATTCAGCACATCCGGTAGCGACGGCAAGAGCTTGTTATTGCGTTTCGAAGATCCGCAAAGCGACAATAGTGACCACAAAGCTCACTCATTAGTTCAGATTCAGACTCATGAAACCTATCTGAACCCGACCTACTCTTTCGAACCTAATAAGTGGCAACATCTTGCTGTGACATACAACGGTTCTAAATATCGTATCTATATTAACGGTAAAGACGGAGGTTCAAAAGACGTTGCCGGCGGGCCTTGCATATTTGGTAATATGAGTTGGTTCAGTGGCGGTAGCTGGTGGAGCGGATGTAAAATCTTGGTAAGTGAAGCCCGTATCTGGTCTGTATGCCGGTCGGAAATTCAGATTCAGAACAACATGACTATCACAAGTCCGAAATCTCCGGGATTAGAAGCTTATTGGAGATTCAATGAAGGTAAAGGTAATGTATTTGAAGATGCTACCGGTAAAGGGCATACTATTACCACAACAGTCACTCCTGTGTGGATAGATAAGATTCTGTCTACCGACGAAGCTACTCCATGGAAATAAAATGATGGTACAATTTTAATATAGTTACTATGAATAAAGTATTTCAACCAATAATCATTGCACTCATGAGTGCAATGATCCCTTTCTTCTCATCTTGCAGCGATGATGATTCGGTCAGCGAATGGGATATGAGCTATGTTTCTTTATTGCCGGCAGATTATTTGAGACCGACTCCTTCGTTTACACTGAAGCATGTGGAAGAAGAAGGAATTGAAGGCAATGTTGAGTTTCAGTTTATGGCTACAACACAAAAAGCTGCCGCTCAGGATATAAATGTAAACATTGACGCTACCTGTGATGGAATCTCAGCAGATAAAATCAACTTAACTTCCAAAACAGCCGTAATAAAGGCAAATGCTACAGCTTCAGAACCTATTACCTTAAGTATTACGGACTGGGATGAGTTGGAAAGTATCAAAGGAGAGGCAAACTATACTCTGAAAATAAAAATAACAGGTATAGAATCAACAGCAACAGATGTTGCTAATGCAACATACTATCAGGAGATAGTGCTGAAAATCTCTAAAAGCGCTGAAAGGAAAAAAGAGAATGTACTGCTCACCAATGCTAAAGACTGGATCTTCACCTTTATGGAAGGAGTAGAAAATCCTGAATCAAACTCGGTCGCAGGAACAGGAAGCAGTGATGTTGCAACCAACGGAATACCTTTCTGGTTGACTGTTGACCTAAAAACAGTGAAAACTCTGACAGGCATTCAAACCAGACATTGGGGAGCCGGATATGCTCCTACGAAAGTCGAGATTTTCACATCTGAAGATGGCGAAAAATGGGTATCCATCGGTCAATGGACCACAAAGGGAGGAACTCAGACTATCACTTTTGAAGAAAGTGTCAAAACACGCTATCTGAAGTATCAGATGATCACTGTTCCCGGTCGTGTAGATATTACAAGATTCTATATATATTCTTGGGAATAAGCGTATGGAATAGGTTTTCCATCTATTAAATACCGGACAAGAGCAGACTTACAAAAAAAATGTATAAGTTTGCTCTTGTTTTTATATAGAGCTACAATCCACCTTTAGCAAACATAAATTAGATAAAATGAAAAAACATCATCTATTAGGAGCCATTCTTTTATGCAGTGGACTATTTTCCTGTTCTTCAGGAGTTATTCAGCAGGCAAACTACGAAGTTATTCCTCTGCCTCAGGAAATCAAAATTACGACCGGAAACTTTGTTCTAAATGACCGTACTTCCATCGTCTATCCGAAAGATAACAAGGAAATGCAGCAAAATGCAAATCTGTTGGCGGAATACATTCATCAGATGTCCGGCAAAAAGCTGAAAGTCACTGACGAGCCAGTCACTTCAAATGCAATAATCTTAGCAACAGGTCTGAATGCAGACAATGCCGAAGCATATCAACTAAAAGTAACCCAAGACAACGTAACCATCACAGGTACTTCAGAAGCAGGAACTTTTTATGGCATACAGACTTTGCGAAAGTCACTCCCAATTACAAACAAAGGAGACATAAGCCTTCCTGCTGCCGAAATCAACGACTATCCACGTTTCTCCTATCGCGGAGTACATTTAGATGTTTCACGCCATTTCTTCCCGGCCGACTCTGTCAAACGCTTTATTGATATGATGGCTTTACACAATATCAACCGTCTTCACTGGCATCTGACCGATGACCAGGGATGGAGAATTGAAATCAAAAAACGTCCGGAGTTGACCACTATCGGTTCCAAACGCTCGGAGACAGTCATCGGACATAATTCCGGAGAATATGACGGCATTCCCTATAGCGGTTTTTACACACAGGATGAAGCTAAGGAAATTGTAAAATATGCACAGGAACGCCATATCACAGTAATACCGGAAATTGACCTTCCGGGACATATGCAGGCTGCGCTTGCTGCTTACCCCGAATTGGGTTGCACGGGCGGCCCCTATGAAGTATGGAAAATGTGGGGAGTATCAGAAGACGTACTCTGTGCAGGAAATGACAAGACACTGACATTTATAGAAGATGTCCTGAATGAAATTGTAGATATTTTCCCATCCGAATATATTCATGTCGGCGGTGATGAATGCCCGAAGGTACGTTGGGAGAAATGCCCGAAATGTCAGGCACGTATCAAGGAACTGGGACTAAAAGCCGATAAAGATCACACAGCCGAACAAAGACTTCAGAGTTATATCATTAATTATGCTGAACAGTTTCTTAACGGCAAAGGACGTCAGATCATTGGCTGGGAAGAAATACTGGAAGGAGGACTGGCACCCAATGCCACTGTCATGTCATGGAGAGGCATAGAAGGAGGAATTGAAGCAGTGAAGCATAAACACGACGCAATCATGACACCCAGTTCATTCCTGTACTTCGATTACTATCAGACCATGGATACAGACAATGAACCGCCTGCTATCGGAGGGTATGTACCTTTAGAAAAGGTATATAGCTACGAACCGGTTCCTCAGATACTCACTCCCGAAGAAGCTAAGCATATCGTAGGCGTACAAGCCAACTTATGGACGGAATATATCCCTACTTATAGTCAGGTAGAATATATGGAACTACCCCGTATGGCCGCATTATCAGAAATACAGTGGACTATGCCGGAGAAAAAGGAATATGCGGATTTCCTGAAACGATTACCCGGACTGATCGCTGTCTATGACATCAATCAATATAACTATGCCAAACATATCTTCCAGGTAAAGTCCCAATATATCCCTGATACCGAAGCCAACGTATTGAATGTTGTCTTATCTACTATTGATAATACTCCGGTCTACTATACACTTGATGGCAGTGAACCTACAGCCAGTTCCAATATATACACGGACACACTGAAAATCGGCCAAAGCTGCACACTGAAAGCAATCACTATCCGTCCCAACGGCAGTAGTGCAGAGTTGAAAGAGGATATCAAATTCAACAAAGCCACCATGAAGCCGATCACCATGCAGCAGCCCATTAATGAAAAGTATAAATTCGAAGGAAAGAATACACTCATTGACGGACTAGCAGGAAGCAGAAATTACCGTACCGGACGATGGATTGCCTTCTATCAGAACGATCTTGAAGCAGTGATTGACCTGCAACAGGAGACTCCGATAAGCAAAGCATGGGTACGCACCTACGTAGAAATAGGAGAAGAAATTCTTGATTTACGCGAACTTTCCGTAGCCATATCAAACGATGGGAAAGAGTACAAAGAAGTAAAATCCGAAGTTTACCCCGCCGTCAGTAAGGAAGATAAGAATGGCATCTATACCCATGAACTTTCTTTCGATACAGTGCAGGCACGTTATGTGAAAATAACAGCCCGTCCGGAATATAACATACCGGCATGGCATTGGGGTAAAGGAAGACCGGCATTTATATTCATAGATGAAATAGGGCTGGAATAAAACTTAAAAAGGTATGTCGCTGGGCGACATACCTTTTTTAAACATTCTCTTTATCCTCTTTATTTTTTAGACAATCGAATAATCCGTCCTTCCTTCTTATAGCTGAAGTGATTTGTATGCATCAATACATTCAATATTTCGTCCGGAAGATTATCAGTAGAGAATTCACCGGTAAACCGTTCGGTCTTCAGACTTTCGTCATCATACACAAACTTCAAGTCATATAGTTTCTCCATAATATTTGTAATCTCCAGCAATGAATGTTGCTTGAATTTCAGTTTTCCGTTAATCCACAGAAGAACTTCGGTCGGCTCGGCATATTCTATTAATTCAGCCTGATAGGTCGTTGTATTAATGTTCAACGTTTGTCCCGGTTTCAGCAGATAGCCATTATTGACGGTTCGTGGAGATTCCATTCGTACAGAACCTTGTAACAGAGTGGTCACTACCCTGTCCTCTTCTTCACGTGCCCGTACATTAAACTTTGTACCCAATACACAAGTCTTAATATGCTTCGTATTTACAATGAATGGAGCATGCTTGTCACGAGCCACTTCAAAGTAAGCCTCGCCCGACAAATCAATCTGACGATCCGTACTCCAGAAAGAGTTACGGTAAATGAGCTTCGTAGATGCATTCAGCCAAACCTTACTACCGTCCGGAAGTACTGTTTGCGCTCTCTGTCCGCCGGTAGTCATCACTGTATAATCAGAAAGTTTATTGGAAAGCAGTCCCCACGCAATTCCGCCTGCGAAAACAAGACCTGCGAGAAAAGCGGCTGCCGCGGACGCATAACGTCCCCATCGAACCGATATACTTCTTCGCTTGGCTTTTTTCTCCTTTTCACGTACGAGCGACTTAAACTTCGTCAGTGACGCTTCTGTGTCTACAGCATCCATCACTGCCATACGGTCGCCTACAAAAAGGGTATAATATAGCTGCTCTAGTATTTGTCGGTTTTCTGGCGCTTCTTCACACCATAGTTCTACCTGCTGACATTCTTCGTCATTGCATCCTCCCCTCAGGTAGTTCATCAAGATAGATTCATCCATGTTCAATCATCCTTTTACTATAAAAAAAATATAATACCTCTGTTATTAATACAGTTGGCAGCGCAAATATACTAAACTAAAAAAGAAAAAAATATTTTCTTCCGTTTTATTTCGTTTCTTTCATTGCTTTCATTATTTTTGCTCTGCATAAAAAATAATGAAGAATGCAACAACCTCCTATATACCTAGATATTAACAATAATAAATCTATCATCACTGCCTTGAAAGCAGGCGAAGAATATGTATTCGACGCTGTCTACAGGCATTATTTCCGTAGATTGTGCGCCTTTTGTTCGCAATATGTCAGCGAGCAGGAGGAGATTGAGGAGATTGTACAGGACACGATGATGTGGTTATGGGAAAATCGCTGTAGCCTTATGGAAGAGCTTACATTGAAAACACTTCTCTTTACGATTGTCAAAAACAAAGCCCTGAACCGTATTTCCCATTTCGAGATCAGACGAAAAGTACATCAGGAGATTACAGAAAAATTCGAGAAAGAATTCGACAATCCTGACTTTTATCTGGAAAATGAGTTGTTCCGCCTCTATGAGAATGCTCTGAAGCAGCTTCCCAAAGATTATCGGGAAGCATATGAGATGAATCGTAATCACCGGATGACTCATAAAGAAATTGCAGAAAAGCTGAACGTCTCTCCCCAAACCGTTAACTATCGTATCGGACAGGCTTTAAAGCTATTACGCATTGCCCTAAAAGACTATTTGCCTTTATTTATTCTTTATTTCGGGCTTGACATATTCAAACAATCATGAAACAATTCATATCAAAAGCATGAGTGAACTCCTAGTCTATAAAGCCTCGGCAGGTTCAGGCAAAACCTTTACCCTTGCAGTGGAATACATAAAGTTGCTGATACTGAATCCACGTGCCTATCGGCAGATTCTCGCCGTTACCTTTACCAATAAGGCAACAGCGGAAATGAAGGAACGTATCCTCAGTCAGCTATATGGCATTCAGATCGGCGACAAAGATTCCGAGGCCTACCTGAACCGCATCAAAGAAGAAACAAAGAGAACAGAACAAGAAATACGGGAAGCCGCAGGAATCGCCCTCGGATATATGCTGCACGACTATAGTCGCTTCCGTGTAGAGACCATCGATTCTTTTTTCCAGTCCGTCATGCGCAATCTGGCACGTGAACTGGAACTCAGTCCGAATCTGAATATCGAACTGAACAATGCGGAAGTACTCAGTGATGCGGTGGACAGCATGATTGAGAAGCTGGGTCCCACCTCTCCTGTCCTCGCATGGCTGTTAGATTACATCAACGAACGAATAGCCGATGACAAACGCTGGAATGTATCGGATGAAGTCAAAAATTTCGGGCGCAACATCTTCGACGAAGGATATATAGAAAAAGGCGAAGGTCTCCGCCAACGCCTCCGCAATCCGGATACCATCAAAGAATACCGCAAGCAGCTGAAAGCGCTGGAAACAGAAATCCTGGAGCAGATGAAAGGATTCTATGATCAGTTTGAAGGAGAACTGGAAGGACACGCCCTTACCGCAGATGAACTAAAAAACGGTTCACGGGGAATCGGCAGCTATTTCCGTAAGCTGAATAATGGCATTCTAAGTAATGACATCCGCAATGCCACTGTAGAGAAATGCCTAGAAGATGCCAAACACTGGGCTACCAAAACATCTCCACGGTTTGCCGATATTATTGCCCTTGCGAAATCCAGCCTGATGCAGATACTGGAGGATGCGGAGAAGCTGCGTTCTAAAAACAATCTCCTGCTAAATAGTTGCCGGCTCTCCCTGCTGCATCTCAACAAAGTACAGCTTCTCGCCAATATCGACGAAGAAGTACGACAGTTGAACCATGAGAACAACCGGTTCCTTTTATCAGATACCAATGCCCTGCTCCATCAACTGGTTAAGGACGGAGATTCCTCTTTCGTGTTCGAAAAGATAGGAACCAACATCCGCAATGTCATGATCGACGAGTTTCAAGACACCAGCCGGATGCAATGGGGAAATTTCAAACTACTCCTGCTCGAAGGGCTTTCACAAGGAGCAGACAGCCTGATAGTAGGAGACGTCAAACAGTCCATCTACCGCTGGCGAAACGGTGACTGGGGAATCCTTAACGGTCTGAACGACCGCATCGAGCATTTCCCCATCAAGGTAAAGACCTTAGCCACCAACCGGAGAAGTGAGACCAATGTTATCCGGTTCAACAATCAGATATTCACTGCTGCTGTAAATTACTTGAACGAAGTCTACAAAAAACAGTTGGGCAAAGATTGCGATGATCTTCAGAAAGCCTATGCCGATGTGGTACAGGAATCTCCGAGAAGTGTACAGAAAGGATATGTCAAAGCCACTTTTCTGGAACCGGACGAAGCGCACGACTATACTGAACAGACACTGATAAGTCTCAGTGAAGAAGTAGAGCATCTGCTTTCTTCCGGTGTACGGCTGAATGACATAGCTATCCTTGTACGCAAGAACAAAAGCATTCCCCGCATCGCGGACTACTTCGACAAAGAGTTACATTATAAAATTGTATCAGACGAGGCCTTCCGCCTCGATGCCTCTCTTGCCATCTGCATGATGATAGACGCACTGCGATTTCTATCTGACGAGAACAATAAGATTGCACGGGCCCAACTGGCAATAGCCTATCAGAACGAAGTTCTGCAAAAGAATCTGGACTGGAACACCCTTCTGCTCCTTCCGATAGAAAACTATCTGCCGCCCGCATTTCTTGAAAAGCAGAAAGAACTCCGTCTCATGCCTCTCTACGAATTGCTGGAAGAGCTATTCAGCATCTTCGAAATGAGTCACATTGAAGAACAGGATGCCTATCTGTTTGCCTTCTTCGATGCCGTAACGGATTATTTGCAAAGTAACTCCTCGGAGCTCGACAGTTTTATCCGCTACTGGGATGAGACGTTGTGCAGCAAAACCATTCCCAGCGGTGAAGTGGAAGGTATCCGAATCTTCTCTATCCACAAATCCAAAGGATTGGAATTTCATACAGTACTCCTTCCCTTCTGCGACTGGAAACTGGAGAATGAAACGAATAACCAACTGGTATGGTGTGCCCCTCAGGAAGCTCCGTTCAACGCCATGGATATCCTCCCCATCAATTACTCGACACAAATGGCCGAATCCATCTATGGGAACGATTATCTGCTGGAACGTCTTCAACTGTGGGTGGACAATCTCAATCTGCTTTATGTAGCCTTCACCCGTGCCGGAAAGAATCTTATCATCTGGAGCAAGAAAGGACAAAAAGGAACCATGTCCGAATTGTTGGCCAATACACTGCCTGTAGTTGCCCTCAAAGAAGGCATCGACTGGGAGGAGGACTGCTATGAGCAAGGAGAACTCTGTCCTTCGGAAGAAGAAAAAGCAAAAACTTCGACCAATAAACTGACTCAGAAGCCAGATAAGTTGCCTGTCCGCATGGAATCCATGCGTCATGAGATTGAATTCCGTCAATCCAACCGCTCCGCCGATTTCATTCAGGGGATCGAGGAAGAAGAATCGGATGACCGTTTCATTCATCGCGGACGTATGCTGCATACACTATTTTCTGCCATAGAAACAGCAGAAGATATTGATCCGGCTATTGAGCGCCTCATTTTCGAAGGAGTCATCGCCAGCAGCGAAAAGGCTGAAGAAATACGGGAAGTAGCCCGAAAAGCATTCTCCTCCCCGGAGATTCAGGACTGGTATTCGGGGGAATGGACCCTGTTCAACGAATGTGCCATCATCTACAAAGAAAAAGGGGTGTTGCAAACCCGGCGTCCCGACCGTGTAATGATGAAAGACGGTCAAGTAGTTGTAGTTGACTTCAAATTCGGAAAAGAGAACCTCCAATATAACAAACAGGTAAAAGGATATATGCAACTGCTTACTAAGATGGGATATAAAAATATCACCGGCTACCTGTGGTACGTAGATGAAGAGCTAATTGTAAAAGTGAAATAATGAAAGCCGCACCGCTCATAGGAATTAGCCGCCATCGGCTCAGTACTGATGGAGAGGGAGTCACTACTCTGGTGGCTTTCCATGGTTGCCCGCTACGCTGCAAATATTGCCTCAATCCGCAATCTCTTCACTCGGAAGGTATATGGAAGAACTATAACTGCGAGCAGCTTTATGAGGAAGTCCGACAGGATGAGTTATACTTTCTCGCCACTCACGGAGGCATTACATTCGGAGGCGGAGAACCTTGTTTACAGAGCGATTTCATTGATGAATTCCGTCAACTCTGTGGACAGGAATGGCAGCTTTCCGTAGAAACGTCACTCAATGTAGCACAAGAGAATATAGAGAAATTAGTACTTGTTGTTGATTCTTATATCATCGATATCAAAGACATTAATAATGCCATATACCAGAAGTACACCGGAAAAGATAATGAAAAAGTCCTGCATAATCTTCAATATTTGATTGAGCACGGAAAAAACGAACAAATCATTGTTCGTACCCCCGTCATTCCCGCATACAATACAGAGAACGACGTCGATTATAGCATCCGTTTACTGAAAGAAATGGGAATCACCCAATTCGATCGGTTTACTTATAAAACACCTAACAATTGTCAGCCATGAAACGAGGAAAACAAACCTGCAGGATATTGAAGGATATCCGCAGACAAATAGCAGAAGCTAATGATATTAAATTCATTACTTCCGAGTGTCAATATCAAGGTGATTGTCTGGGCACTTGTCCCAAGTGCGAAGCTGAAGTACGTTATCTGGAACAGCAACTGGAACGTAAACGGATGGCTGGAAAGGCCATAACTATATTAGGATTATCTGCCGGACTGGTAGCAATGGCACCAATGACTTCATGTAGTAGTTCTCCTAATAAAGGGACTAGTCAGGAAACTATCAGTGACTCTACCAATGCAAGTGTAATGTTTGGAGAAGTATGCCCGACTCCTGTAGAGGATACTATACCTATGGTAGAGAAAGATACAGTAAACAAACAAGAATTACCTGAACTACCCCAAAACATGGGATTAATTGAGATTACCCCTATATCAGGTGAAATAATAACAGTAAAAGACTCGCTTACTGAAAAAGACTCGCTTACCGACGTATTAGAAGTAGCTGCTGTCATGCCCGAATTTCCGGGAGGAGCACAAGAACTAATGAAATTCATTAGTGCAAACATAGAATATCCCGAAATAGCCCAAGGAGACATGGGACAAGGTCGCGTCATCGTTCGATTTATCGTTGATAAAGAAGGGAATATTATTCAACCTAAAGTGGTACGTAGTGTAGATCCATATTTAGATAAAGAAGCATTACGTATTGTCGGTCTTATGCCTAAATGGAAACCAGGAGAACTGGATGACGGAACGAAAGTTGCCGTCCACTTCACGATCCCTGTAATGTTCAGGCAACAATAAACAAATATATAAGATAGAAAATATAGAACAAATATGCAATCATTTCTCCAACTAGTCGCTCATGATTTATATGCCAAGATAGGAAACGATCTGTCTCGTACAGTACTCGTCTTCCCTAACAAGCGTGCCAACTTATTCTTCAACGAATATCTGGCAGGAGAATCCGACCAACCGATCTGGTCTCCTGCCGCAATGAGTATCAGCGACTTGTTCCGGAAGTTATCTGTGCAGAAAGCGGGTGACCCTATCCGGTTGGTCTGCGAGCTATATAAAGTATTCCGTGAAGAAACAGAAAGTCAGGAAACACTGGACGACTTCTATTTTTGGGGCGAGCTGCTGATCAGCGATTTCGACGATGTAGATAAAAACCTGGTAGATGCGGATAAACTCTTCAGCAACTTGCAAGACCTGAAGAATCTGATGGACGATTACGAATTCCTTGATAAAGAGCAGGAAGAAGCGATCCAACAGTTCTTCCAAAACTTCTCTATCGAGCGCCGTACCGTACTCAAAGAGAAGTTTATCTCCCTTTGGGACAAACTGGGTACTATCTACCACCGCTACCGTGAGAACTTAGCGGAACTCGGAATAGCCTACGAAGGAATGCTCTATCGCAATGTAATCGAGCAACTCGATACCACCCGACTGAAATATGACAAATACATCTTTGTCGGCTTCAACGTGCTCAATAAAGTAGAGACCAAATTCTTCCAGCTATTACAAGATGCGGATAAAGCCATGTTTTACTGGGATTACGATATCTTCTATACCACTCAGATCCCCAAACACGAAGCCGGAGAATTCATCAACCGTAATCTGAAACGATTCCCGAATGAATTGCCCGAAAGTTGTTTTGACACTCTGCGGAAGCCGAAGAACATACGCTATATCTCTGCTTCTACCGAGAACGCGCAAGCCCGCTTTCTTCCGGAATGGGTACAAAGTACTCTTTCCACTGCCAACGAAGAAAAAGAGAACGCCGTAGTCCTCTGCAACGAAGCCTTGCTGCTTCCCGTACTCCACTCCATCCCGCAAGAAGTGAAGAACGTCAACATCACGATGGGTTTCCCGCTTGCACAAACTCCAGTATACAGCTTTATCAATGCCGCTATGGAATTACAAACCAACGGCTATCGTACCGATACCGGACGTTTCACCTACGAAACCGTATCCGCTATACTGAAACACCCATATACCCGTCAGCTGTCCATCAACGCCGAACCTCTGGAACGGGAACTGACCAAGACCAACCGCTTCTACCCACTCCCTTCGGAACTGAAAATGGATGATTTTCTGATCAAACTTTTCACTCCCCGAAGCGGCATCAAGGAGCTATGCGACTACCTGACCGAATTAATCAAAGACATCTCTCTTCTCTATCGGGAAGAAAACGAGTACAACGATATCTTCAACCAACTTTACCGGGAATCCCTCTTCAAGAGCTATACCACTATCAACCGTCTCTATAGCCTGATAGAAACCGGAGAGCTGAACGTACGCACCGACACACTAAGACGCCTGATCAGCAAAGTGCTGACCGCCTCCAACATTCCTTTCCATGGTGAACCTGCCATTGGTATGCAAGTCATGGGAGTACTGGAAACCCGTAACCTTGATTTTCGCAATATCATCCTTCTCTCTCTCAACGAAGGACAGTTGCCTAAATCAGGAGGAGATTCTTCCTTTATTCCCTATAACCTCCGGAAAGCTTTCGGTATGACCACCATCGAACACAAAAATGCGGTCTATGCCTATTATTTCTATCGACTGATACAACGGGCGGAAAACATCACCTTGCTTTACAACACTTCCTCCAATGGGCTGAACCGTGGAGAAGAATCCCGTTTCATGCTGCAACTACTTGTAGAAGGACCTCACAAGATTACCCGCGAATATCTCGAAGCCGGACAATCTCCCCAAGGCACAACAGATATCAGCATAGAGAAAACTTCGGAAGTATTCGAACGATTGCGTTGTTCTTATGATTGTTCGAATTCCCAATCGTATATACTTTCTCCTTCAGCCCTCAACGCCTATCTCGATTGCCGGCTGAAATTCTATTACCGTTATGTAGCCAGACTAAAAGCGCCGGACGAAGTCAGTGCGGAAATCGACTCTGCATTGTTTGGAACCATCTTCCACCTCTCCGCCCAATTAGCTTATACAGACCTGACCGCTAACGGGAAAATAATACAAAAAGAAGATTTGGAACGCTTGCTGCGCAACGAAGTCAAACTACAAAACTATGTTGACCTCGCTTTCAAGCAAGAGCTTTTCAAAGTTCCGGCAGACGAAAAGCCCGAATATAATGGTGTACAGCTTATCAACTCCAAAGTGATCGTCTCCTATCTAAAACAACTGCTGAGGAATGACCTGCAATACGCCCCCTTCGAAATGGTTGCCATGGAAAAAACTGTTTCCGAGAAGATAACGATTCAGACCGGACAAGGTCCCATCACCCTCCGATTGGGAGGAACCATCGACCGTATGGATGCCAAAGACACCACCCTACGTATCGTAGACTATAAGACCGGAGGAAGCCCCAAGACGCCTGCCAACATCGAGCAATTGTTTACTCCGTCGGAAACGCGTCCCAACTATATCTTCCAGACTTTCCTGTATGCCGCCATTATGAGCCGGCAGCAATCTCTGAAAGTAGCTCCTTCCCTTCTCTACATCCATCGGGCAGCCTCTGAAAGCTATTCGCCCGTCATTGAAATGGGAGAGCCACGCCAGCCGAAAATTCCGGTCAGCAACTTTGCCTTTTTTGAAGATGAATTCCGCGAACGCCTGCAAAGACTGTTAGAAGAAATATTCGATGAGAATGAGCCTTTCACACAGACTGAAGATACAAAGAAATGTACTTATTGTGATTTTAAGGCCATTTGCAAACGATAAAATGCTGAAAGAATAATTTATAACTATCAAACAAAACTGTCCTGTTATTCTGAGTTGTCATCACTTCTCTAAAGTAATGTCCACTCAGAATAACAGGACAGTTTTGTTAACCTATATCGAGCTTATATCAGCTTTCCAACAACGGAATCGAGAAACTGAACGTAGAACCTTCTCCCTTCTTCGAAGTGAACCAAAGCTCACCACCGTTCTTGGTAACAAAGTCCTTGCAGAGCAACAGTCCGAGTCCCGAACCTTCTTCATTATTGGTACCGAAGGTACTGAAATGCGTATCGGTATGCAGCAATTTCTTCTGATTCTCTTCATCAATACCACAACCACTATCCTTCACGCTCACTATCGCCATGTTATCCTCTTCTCTCAGTGATACCAAAATTTCCGATCCCTCGTTACTGAACTTAATAGCATTACTTATCAGGTTACGGATAACTGTTTTAATCATATCAATATCCGCACGTACTTCCATGCGTTCTTCCGGAACTTCCATTGCGATGTGGATACTCTTCAGTCCGGCTACCATCGTAAAGATCTCGCTCACTCCTTCCACGACCTCTACCATATCGATATTCTGGTAAACAACCTTCAACTTGCCAATCTGGCTCTTCGTCCATTTCAATAAGTTGTCAAGCAAGGAGAATACATCCTCTGTTGTCTGATTAGCCATCGTCAGCAGTTCATACATTTCAGGGCCGATTGTTTCACTCGGTAAATTCAGAATCAACATATTGAGTACCATCTTGATAGAGCCCATAGGCGAACGAAGGTCGTGTGCAATCACGGAATAGAGTTTATCACGTCCCATAATAGTCTTGCGTAACTCTTCTGTTTGTGCCACGATAATTCGTTTAGCCGCCACTAATGATATCTGATGCGTTACACGAATAATCAATTCCTCTTTATTGAACGGTTTGGAAATAAAATCATTACCGCCCACTTGAAATCCTTTCACGATATCCGCCGTACTATTCAAAGCAGTGAGGAAAATAATAGGAATTTCGCTCATTTCCTCATCCGCCTTCATTTGCTGTGCTACTTCGAAACCGCTGATATCCGGCATCATCACATCCAGCAATACAAGATCAGGTTTTTCTTTCTTCACCTGTTCCAAAGCCTGGGTACCATTGCCTGCTGTTACAATATTGAACTTCTCATTGGTCAAAAGCACCTTCAGCAGAAGGACATTTGAAATTACGTCGTCCACAATAAGGACCTTATATTCGGAAGGATTAATTTCCACATTCATATCATTCTATTTTTTATATTACATCAGATATTTTTAAAATACTCAATCATACGCTTCAATCCGTCTTCCAGTTCAACGGTAGGCTGCCATCCCAGTTTCTCCTTAGCCAGCTTTATATCCGGCTGACGCTGTTTCGGATCGTCGGTCGGCAGAGGTTTAAAGACTATCTTTGAAGTAGAGCCGGTCATCCGGATCACTCTTTCCGCCAATTCAAGAACCGGAAACTCATTCGGATTTCCAAGGTTCACCGGACCTGTAAAGTCATCCTCCGTATCCATCATCCGCACCATTCCTTCTATCAAGTCATCGATATACTGAAAACTGCGTGTTTGTTTTCCATCACCATATATCGTGATATCTTCATTATTCAGCGCCTGTATGATAAAGTTCGAGACCACACGACCATCGTTAGGAAGCATCCTCGGACCATAAGTATTAAAGATACGGATGATCTTGATGCGAGTCTGATTCTGACGGTAGTAATCCATAAACAAGGTTTCAGCACATCTTTTACCTTCATCATAGCACGACCGGTAACCTACCGGATTCACATTTCCCCAATAACTTTCCGGCTGGGGATGAACGATCGGGTCGCCATACACTTCACTGGTAGAGGCTTGCAGTATTTTGGCATCCAGTCTCATCGCCAGTCCGAGCATATTGATAGCGCCCATCACAGATGTTTTGGCAGTTTGAATCGGATCATGTTGATAATGAATCGGAGATGCCGGACAAGCCAGATTGTAAATTTCATCCACTTCGGCAGAATAAGGATAAGTAACGTCGTGCCTTACAACTTCAAAATGATGGTTTCCCATCAAATGCTTAATATTGTCTTTAGAACCTGTAAAGAAGTTATCCAAACATATAACGTCGTGTCCTTCATTTACAAGTCGAGTACAAAGATGCGAACCAATAAATCCGGCCCCGCCACTTACCAATATTCTTTTCATCTTCTAATTTTAACTATTGTTTTTCAGAGAAGATAACTTCCCCGTCTTGTTTATAGAGGCAAATGTAAACGATTTGCTCATAATATACAATTTTAGAGGTGGATATTTTTTAAGAAAAGCAAAAATAAAATTGTTTCAGTTTCCGAAACAACTTCCCGGTGTCAAGTGTTATTAATGGAAACAAACCACTAATTCAATTGGATTATGATAATGAATGAACTTAATACAAACCTGATAGAAGCGGCCAAAGAAAAGTTCCCTGCAAAAGGACAATTGGCAAATATACTAATGGATACCCTCTATATGGGTAAAGAAGCTATCTACCGGAGGCTGCGCGGCGAAGTCCCCTTCACTTTCCAGGAAGCAGCTATTATTTCAAAAGAACTGGGGATATCATTAGACAGAATTGCAGGAGTCAGCTTCAGCAACAATGCGATGTTCAATATCAATGTAGTAGATCATGGAGAGCCCTTCGAAACCTACTATGATTTCCTGAACAAGCACGTCAAGTTATTTCATACATTGAGGGATGACCCAAGTGCTACCCTGGGAACTGCTTCCAACGTTATTCCCCAAACGATCTATCTGAGACATGAGCTTCTGGCCAAGTTCCGTTTCTTCAAGTGGATGTATCAGAATGAACATATCAACTGTAAGCATTTCGAGGAACTGGATATTCCTCAAAAGATAATCAATGCCCAACAAGATTTCGCAAAGCTTTCTCATCACATTCATTCTACTGATTACATCTGGGACAGTATGGTGTTTCTTCATCTGATCAATGACATACAGTATTTCTCTGATATTCATCTCATTTCAGACGAAATGAAGCAAAACCTGAAAGAAGAACTGCTGATACTTACAGATGAGCTGGAAAAACTTGCTATAAAAGGAAAGACGGACTTTGGTAACGACGTGCATATCTATGTGTCACAGATCAACTTCGAGGCAACTTACAGTTATCTGGAGACAAATACACTGCAACTTAGTCTGATACGTGTTTATTCCATTAATTCACTCACTACGCAGGACGTTCAGATGTTCCAAAGTCTGAAAGAATGGATTCAATCACTAAAGAAATTCTCAACACTAATTTCGGAAAGCGGCGAGATGCAACGCATTCAATTTTTCAAGCAACAGCGGGAAATTATTGATGCTCTGTAGTTTTTTTCCTCATTTTCGATAATCGAAACTAACTAAAAATTATAGTTCCAAATCATGAAAGTAGACAAGCATCTTGCCTACTTTTTTCCATTATACGTCCTCTTTCTACCTCTATTCTATCAAATAAGAAAAATCCCTTATCCCTCAAAGCTGTTTTCCCACACAAAACTCTCGTTTACATGCCGTAATTTTGCATAGAATGTATCACATAGAGTATTAACGTATATAAAAGAGAACAAACAATGAAAAATGGTATTGTAAACGAGTTGATTATTGCAATGAAAGAGCGTATCCCTAAAGGACAAAATCTAGCCAATTCTCTGGCAGACATTTTGTATATGGGAAAAGAAGCTGTCTATCGCAGGCTTCGGGGCGAAGTAGCCTTCACTATCGATGAAGTAGCACTGCTATCCAAAAAGCTCGGTATTTCTATTGATCAAATTATAGGTAACCATCTATCTAACAGAGTTACTTTTGACATGAACCTGCTTAATTCACCTAACACCTTAGACAGTTATTATGAGATTATTAATCGTTATCAGAAGATATTCGAATATGTGAAAGGAGACGAAACCACGGAAGTATATACAGCTTCCAATCTTCTCCCCTTCACCCTTTATTCGTCTTTTGAATACATGTCCAAGTTCCGTCTCTGCCGATGGATTTATCAGAACGGACAGATGAAGACTCCCAATTCACTGGCGGAGATGCAGGTTGATGAAAAGATTGTAAATGCACATAAGAAACTGAGCGAAAGCGTAAAGCAATGTCCGAAGACCTACTTTATCTGGGATAGCAACATCTTTCTTTCATTCATCAAAGAAATCAAGTATTTCGCCAGTCTGAATCTAATTACGGAGGAGGATGTAGCTCATCTGAAAGAAGAGCTTTATCAGCTACTTGCAGTCATGGAAATGCTGTCGATCAAGGGAGAATTCAGCGAAGGACATAAAGTATCTTTCTACCTCTCTAACATCGATTTTGAGGCCACTTACACCTACATAGAGAAAAAAGACTACCAAGTCAGTCTGCTCCGGGTGTATTCTATCAATTCAATGGATTCGCAAAGTCCGCAAATCTGTCAGATACAGCGGAACTGGATCCAGTCACTGAAACGCCACTCTACACTGATTTCAGAAAGTGGAGAAGCCCAACGTATCGAGTTCCTGCAAAAACAGCAGGCTATCATCGATACGCTGTAAAAAACAGGCAGACCAGATCGTTATCAATCTGGTCTGCCTTCCCTTTTCAGGATTATTCATCCTGTCCCACTAATAATAGTTCCCCACTATTATATTTCTTTATATCTTATTGATTTTCTTCCTGAATACGATGCACCCATCCATTGACTACAATCTGAACGGCAAGCCATGACTCAGACATGAAAAAGATGATATGATATTCACTTTGACGATCAAAATATTCTTGTACACCAATATTATACCCTTCCATTTTAGTCATAGCAAGGTAGGCAATCAAATTGATATCAAACACTTTTTTCCCTGTTGCTTTTTCAGTCACGACCAGACGGGTTTCCCGATCTTCCATTAACCTCATTGTGTTTAAATCAACAAAAGCGGTAGCCGGATCCTTTTGTTCCATATAATAAGGCCGGAAGCTCAATACATCATCATTCAACAATGAATTATCATGTCCCAAATGTCCATTGGATTCTATAATCTCATAGTCATAATCATTCATATCTAATGTCCAGTTGCCTGTATAAGCCTGAAAGCCGAATCTCACCATTTTTGTATCTCTGATAAGATTGATAGTCTCGGTCTGATGTTCAGTGCCGGTAAAATTCACATCGATAATTTCACCATACCAAAGTGTCTCTATCTTTTTATCAATGACAAGAGATGTTTCACGTTTCAATTTTAGCTTTAAGTCTGAAATAGTAGAAACGCCCGGAGTCAATGCAGTTATATCGTATGAATCACGTGCACCAGCCCATGCCATAAACTGATACTGCCCGACAGGAAGTTCGACCTCCATCTGATAGTTGCCGGTCGATAATGTACTCCCCTCTTCTGCTTGTTTAAACAGGTACTTTCCGTCTTTATCAAATACATAAAGCTCTACTTTATCCACCTGAGTATGAAAAGCATCTGTAAAAAGCATATTGTAGTCATACTTAAATTTGACCAACAAGCGGCATTCCGGCAGGTCTTCGTTGAAGCTGTCGCATGAAGTCATTATTCCGGAGGCTAATAAAAGAACTCCCAGAGTAATGTGACATATAAAGCTTTTTAGATTCATATTTTCCTTTTTTTCAATTATATATAGAGGAAAAGAAACATTTCTTTTCTCGTTATTTCCAAATGAAGGGACAGAATAACCATTGATTCCGTCTAAAAGTAATATCCCGAAGTTTTGCAGAAAGTTTCCGGAAACTTTTTATTGAGTTGAGAGTAAAGTTGCGGGAGAGTATCTCCCACAACTTATTTAAAGAAATTGAATTCAAATTACTGATTCAAAATTAGAATTCTTCAGTCTGAGTATACCAAGTCCAAGGATTAGTCTTAATTTCAATAGACAACCAACCTTCGTCATTTTCATCCGGAGTCTCTTTTTCCGGATCTGGAATACCAGGATATCCCGGATTATTGAACTTCGTAACATTAATATCATAAACAGAGTTACGTACTACACCAAATTCACCCAATTCATTTACTGCAGCACTTGTATCATCATGTTTGATCATAATTTTGTAGTAACTAACAGCGTTCACATAATAAGTAAGACCCACTACAGAGATAGCCCTTTCCTTATCAGTCTTAGCTAATAAAAGAAGCTTCTTATCCTCAAAATCCTGTATAAGACCAGCAACAACAGTTGGAATATTAGCCGGGTCATCAACTTTAGCAGGCAGAGAAACTGCTCCAACACCAACAGCATCTAAATATCTGTTCAATGCAGTAGTCCGGGTTGTCGGGAAAGTAGCAGGTTCCTTATCTGTATACTTTTCAGTCAATTCTGCTTCAATCCATACCATTAGTGTAGTATAAGTATAAAAACCACCACTGATTAACATCCAGTCACCTTTACCCGGTGTACCTGCCGGATCACTTTCACCTTCCTGATCAGTAGATTTACCGTCATTAGGCAAACCATATTCAGACGGAATAAATCTGGCCTTCAACAAAACATGTGTAGTATAAGCGTGCATGTTATGTTCAGCTGTTTGAGTATTTTCGAGACAATACTCGCTAGCTTTATCAAGGTTCCAATTTATCAGACTTACATCACTGTTACTATCATACGCATTATAGTTAGTTAATACCTGAGTATCATAATTAGGGTCAATTCTATATGAACCTATCTTATACTGGTCAAACGGAGTAATACATGTTCCACGACCTGCATTACCAATACCTGCATTTTTATTTTCAGGCTTTTCATTCCAAGTCAATGTTCTCTTAGATATAGGGAAGTATGTCTTATTAGTAGCATTTAATATCCATCCTGCATCAGAAATAGTAGCTTTAGCTTCTGAAGTTGTAGTTATATAAACACGAACTTTTGCAACAACACGGTCTATTCTAATTGACAGAGGATTACTATTTGCAGCCGCTTCCGTTTTATAAAGGCTCAAATCAATCGGATCTCCTAAATTCAAAGTCGCATGATTTTCATCCTCATTTGAAGGTTCCAAGGATCCCTTAGAGTTAGACATCATAAAACTACCTGCAGTACTCAAGTCACCTGCAGTATCATCCAGAGCAGCATTTACTGTTGCATAGGTAGTAGTTCCAGCAGGCCATTTACCATCCGTAGAAGCAGTCTTAGCTTCAAACTTTGCAGACGGATTCGCAATAATCAATATTCGTTTAGAAGTTGCAGGAACTTTAAAAGCTTTACCGGCCCCCGAAGGTATACCATTGCTACCAAGACCAGCTTGGTCATTAGTCAATGTGATATCAGCAGTAACAGTAGCGGCATCTTCATTAGCATCGTTTGCTGTAAAGAAAATAGCACGTACTTTCGTGATTTTTGACTCAGCCTCAGTTGCAGGCTCCTGATTCGGGTCATGTAATGCACGAGTCTGCGGAGTCTTTACTGCTAAAGCCACCCACGCATCTCCAGTCGGGTCTGTCACCAGTTGATTATCTCCACCCGGATTATCCGTCGGCACCAAGTCTTCATTACTACATGCAGCAAATGCCATAGCAGCAAGCGCTAACATAAAAAAGTTCTTTTTCTTCATTGTTTTGTACAAATTAATAAAAGCGTTTCTAACTAATTTATTTATCTCTATTTTTTTTCTCTATTTCAGCTGCATTCGTTTTTTTCTTTGCCAGTTCCTCCAGATTGTGTCCGGCAGCTTCCAGACCCGATTCGGCAGCGGCTTTCAAATATTTCTCCGCATTTTCATACTCTCCTTTTAATAACATTAATACACCCATAGCATTGCTATATTCCGGTAGCTGCTTATTAGCATTTACCACCTTCAAATAGCGTTCCGCAGACACCAAGTCATTGCGTGAAAGAGCTGCTGTAGCAGCATTGATAGTAGCAATTTCATCCTTCGGATACATCCGGACTGCTGTCTCGAATACATTGATGAACTCCTGAGAACCCTTCGGGTAGGTATTAGCCACCAGGAACATCTCATTCAAGCTCAGATTCTGAGGACGCGTCTTTATCATTTCTTTCGCTTCGTCCACATTGAAATTCTTAATTTCATAATTCACTTTACAAATAGCCACACGCAGACTTGGGAAAATATACTTCAATAAATATCTGTAAGGTACTCCTCCACGAAGCTGCATCAGCTTCGCTTCCCTTCCTTTCTCTATAGGAATGTTGGTGATGATGTCCATCACTTCATTCTTATAATCTATATCGATCGTATCCAGCGCTTTCACCAAACCGTCCCAGTTTTCACCGCCAAAGATGATGTAGTACTGATTTCGTGAGAAGTCATATTTGGATGCCAGATAATCACGCAATGCCATCGCACGTCCTTCGGACAATCGCTTATTGTTGGCCAATGAACCTTCAGGTGAAGCATATCCTACAATATCCAGGCGGTTCACCTTTATGCTGGGATCAGACTTCAATTCATCGATCATCGCACGGATCTTCGCCAGTTCTTTCGGATTATTCATGTATTCGGGACGAATATTCACTTTATTTACCTCGAAATCAAGGAAACATTCTGCCTGTATATCACGGTTCTTCACTTCTTCGGCTGCAGGCTGGAAATAAGCAAAGTAGGGCATCACCACATACGGTTCCAATACACGTTCCAAATGGATCGGACCAAGAGGGTCCACCCCCATCAGTGCAGTTTCACCACAACCGCATTCGTCACGCTGCACGTCTACACGTGCATCATCCATCCACGTTTCATAAGGCAATATATATCTATATTGAATCGTACTACTTCTTCTCTTATTCACCTTCTCTACGACATACGGTTGCTCGTAGCTATTCTTTTCCTTGGCACTCATCAACGAAAGCCAGCGTTCATAAGCCAGATATTCATTATGACCTTTGAAGGACACTTTCGGAAGAGCAAGAGTACGCACCGGAGCCACCAGCTGTGGAATGAAATCTACTCCATGTGCCGACTTCACCTTTACATCATCCAGAATAAAATCAATGTCTATATGAACTACTTTACCACGCTGCTCCAGTTGTACTGGTGCCACAGAAATGGTTCCGTCATAAGAGCGTGTCTGGGCGGTAGCCGAACCTATATTCTGACATAAAACAGCCAACACACATACGATGAACTGTATATTTCTTTTCATCATTCTATTCTCTTTTATTTAATTACATAAATAAGTGATACACTCGCTTTCGTAGGACCGAAATAATTCTTGCTGGTATCTTTCAGTTTGGTACCACAAGCTTTACATGGATACTTTTCATATACAATGTGCGCATATCCTACTCCCACAGATGCCTCTATACTCCACCGTTTCTTCAATATCCATGAATGACCGACAGAAATACCTCCGCCATACAGATGCCCCTGATAACGGCTGTTCTGCATATTCTCACTGATAAACGACCAGTCGGGGAATCCTCCGACATTGAAATCGGCATAATGTCCGTGCACTCCAATGAAGGTACGTCTGAAGCTTTCGCAGAACCAGTAACGGATTTCCGGCTGGACTCCCCAATGCCGGAGTCTGGCTCCGTCATTAAACTTCCAAGGATTATAGTTGAATGGTACATCAAGCGTCCATTTACGTGCCAGCCCAACCTCCAGTCCGAGATTCATGGTAGTAGTAGCATCATAAAGAAGATTACTTTTGACGGCAACTTTCTGCGCTTTACTGTTCACTGCAAATGTGCAGAGCATGACTAATATGAGTATGAATACTTTCTTCATTTATCAGTTTTTTATTTTTTTCTATTATCAAGATCCTTTTTGATATAAATACGCTTTGATTCGTCTCGGCATATCTTTGTCATCCTCCAAGGGTTTATTCGGATTTCTTATAGTTGTCAGATAGATCACCGTATTTCTTGCAACAGAGGTGGAAGCCACATGGATATCAATTACTCCATCCTCTACCATAATACTATTAGGATCGGCACTGGTCACACCGTATTTGTTCTTCATTGTAATCCATGGCACATTGGCACTATTATCTACTTTTGCCGTAAGAAGATAATATTCAAAATCATATGCGCCGGCATTTTCCGTATAATAGTTTACCACCGCTCCTCCAACCGGAATAATAGATTTTCTTACCACGTTGACTGTCTGTTCGATATTACCAAGCTTGATATTAATACTTGATTTATCGGCACTGCCGGCAGGAAGCTTTACTATCACTTCTGTCGTGACCGGAGAATTTGCATTCGCGGCAGAAGGAATTCTTGCAGGTGTGGGAGAAACGATACTCATCGCACCATTCGACACTTTCAGATAGTTGCTTTTATCCGAGAATTGATGCGCATAAGTACAATCCGTTGTCAGCGTAAAAGCAATATACTGATTTCCCGAACTCTCCGTATCGTCATATATGATACAAAGCCGGTTACTTACAGCAAGAAAATATTCACTGTTGGCTTTAATCTCATAAGAAGCAAGATCTGTTATTTTAACCTCATGCTTCAAGTTCATGTTATTAGGCTTCGACAAAAGCGCATCAGCGTAAGTCGCAAATCCCGGAGAATTAGCAGATACTATCGTGAACTCATATTCGTGATTACGCTTTATATCCATATAATTAAAATCACTATCAGCTATAGCCATTTTATAATAATATTCAGTTCCTTTATAGAGTCCATGTATGATCATGTAAGTATTACTATTCGCCTCTGCTTCATATACATATATAGGATCTGCTATATTAATAGTTGCAAAGACAAAATCTTCATCGGTGTCACTTTTGATATAATCAAGCACATTTGTTGCCGTTTCCGGAACGCCGGAAAGATTATGCAGCACCGTATTTTTGTTCATATTGTATACCGAATGCACTCCCAACAAAGTGAAGTCAGCAGTATTACTTTTCACAACGATCTTGGCTACCGCACGCGTCAGTTCCAATGGAACGTCAGACGTACCTATTTTCGTATTTACATTAATCCCTCCTGTAGCCTCATACAGGTAGCTCATCGGCAGTGTTTTTCCGACAAATGGAGGCTCATTTACAGTACTCATCGGTATAGCCGAAATCTGAGAAGTCACACTGGCAAGCGTCTGACCTGTAAAACGATTATTGAAATTATCAATCGAAAAGTCATAAGCCATATTGCCAATATAGAACTTTTCCTGTGGATTGGCCAATATCAGAATCCATGAGGTAACATTCTGTGGCTTAAGCAACACATAACTTTTGTTACCGACATTAATGTTTGCCTGTGCCGCTTCTGCAAATACCGCATTATCAGATACGCCCCCACCAACATCTGTGAATACAAGAATCCAAGGATCTTTGGACACTTCATCTTCCTCCGCTTCCGCTCTGGACACGGGAGTATCATATGATCTTAGCCTTGTAAACAGCTCGATGCTGACTTGGTCTACTTCTTCAGCAGGAACCAAAGAAGCCACCTCCTCCTGTACGCATGATACCATGCATAGAAGTAACCAAAAGAGCATATATGTTTTAATCTGCAATCTCATTCTTTACTCATTAATTCATTCATTTTTCACACATCTTAAAGACACCCCATGCTTAAACGAGGTGCTTATAGGTGCTGGTTCTATATAGCTTAATTCCATGTTCCATATAGAACTCCAATCAGCCCATACTGTACCAGGTTTTTCGGGTATATCGGCAGCCGATGCCGTCATATAAAACCCACCACTCGGATGTTCCAATATGCCTGCTCTCTCTTTTCCGGCTATTGTTTCTGTTCCTGCACCATAATTCCGTCTACCCGCAGCAGGGAAGAACAAAGACTTGCTACCATTAAAGAAGAGACACCCCCAGTATGCGGGGTCTGCACTATGTATTCCAACTCCATATTGTACTTTGTTTTCCGGGAGAAAATTCTGTTCTATCGGACGTCTGTCAAAATATCCGTCTGCATAAAAACCGAATGTCATATTGTCGGGAAGAGGTACAGGTTTATAATATGAGGGCGCAGTACCTACTTGTCCATCATTTGGAGGATTCGAATTATAATACAGATTAGCAGGATCATACATTTCATTCCCATCCCCTGTCATTGGTTCCGCAAATATGGACGCTCTCCATTCTGACGCATTCGCTTCCGCAAGTGTACTGTTATGTGAAGCCCCTCCGGATATACTTCCGTCATTCGGCCGATGATAACCGGTAGGGCAGATTTCAAAATCGTTACTATAACTATCGGATGCATTTCCATTATCCCATATCAGATACTGATTATATTTATAATAGCTCCATCCCCACCCTGTAAGATTGATAGCATTCATATCTGGACGCGGATTCAGTGCTCTATAACCAAAATTATCATAGTCTGTGTCCAATTCCAATCCTTCGGAGTAATTACCGTATGATCCAGGTTTCAGTCTTGCCCATTGGAAATGCGCTCCCGCTTTTGTCGGGAAATCGACTTCCGAAGCATTTCCTTTATTAACTACCACACTAAAAGGACTTGTTGCAGGAGCAGTTAGAAAACTGCTATGAGTCATATTATAAACTGCAAATGCTCTCGATCCTTTTCGTCCGGAATATAAATAATCCGGTTTTTCGCCCTGTCTCAAGTAAATTGTAGCTTCTTCATAATGCCATCCCCACAATCTATATCTCAATTTTACTGTTGCATATCTTGGGGTGCTCCTAGTATTCGCATCTGTCAATCCAATACGAAAATAAATACGTCCCTTTCCATTTACACTCCTGCCATCCTCTCCTTTCAGGAGATTGGCCGTTACCCGGAAATTCTCAGCATTTCCCGGATTAGATGTTCCGACATTAGGATCAAGGCTAGGCGTCGTACTCAATATAACCATATTATAAGGGTCATCATCTACCCATGCATTCCAATCCGGAAGTATCTCAGCATCTGCTCCGGCTCTGGCATGTTGTCCCATAATAATACGTTCTCCATACTGATTATCCTTCCAGAAAGCGCCGGTATAACCAGTCGCACCATTTGCCTGATAAGCGGCAGGATGATAGAATTGAAGACGTTTACCATTTTGTTCAATCTTCACAGTGATCTCCCTTTGCAAAGCATTACTACCATCTTCATTCTCTGCCGACAAGGTAATTTTATATGTACCGCTTACATCTTTTGCCATACTATAATAATCATTTTCCCCACTTCCCCAATAATCATTCTCAACCCATCCATCAGCCAACAGATCCATATATCCTGTACCCGACAATTGTCCGCCATCATTTTGAACTGTATACATAAACCGTTCGGGAGCATTAGTACCGTTTGCAGTGGTCTGGAACGCAAGGCTGTTGAAAATACGATTGGTCTCTACCTCCACAGGCACACCAGTAGTTACATTGTACGCTTTGGGCAACACTTTGACTACAGGCATATTTGACGAGAATGAAATCCGTGCACCGTTAAAGTCTGTTATCGAAGCATCCGTATGCGAAATTCTCAATATACGCTGATTATCTATATCCCAATCGTTATCTTCATCCACCCACTTGGAAGCCTTTATATTTACCTCCAGTGGTTCCTTGACAACACCATGAAAATCCAGCATTGTATTAATAGGCAAACTGTAATCCACCGGGTTCGAAGCTATCTTCAGCTCACAAGAAGGACTATAATGGTTTCCCATATCCAACGTAAGAACCACTGCCTTCGTTTTATCTTCTTTTGTCTTCAGTTCCTTAGCAGGTAATATAATTCTGCTTATTTTCTTCGCCCATACTCTTCCACTGCTCGGAGTTGCATCTGAGAAATAACTTTCATTATCTGCTCTGGTGAGAATGCGCACATTATCCTGTCCGATCGTACCTTGATAATTAGAAGTAAGAGGCACCGCATCCGGAATGTTCTCAAATGTAAGTCCTGAGAAAATATCCTCCAGATCATCTTCCGACTCCAATACAACATCTATCCGCACAGCTAGTCTGTCAAGCCCCAGTTGCAATGGATTCACAGTCGAATTATCACTCAATACAGCTCCCTGTCCACCCGGCAGAACTTCCACGCCTTTAATCTCCTGCATCATCGGAATAATCTGTTCGGACGAAAAATAGCGTTCAGGATATGCTATTCCATCCAGATCAGTATATTCCTTTATTCCATCCAACCCACTTATAATAAGCGTATTGGACGGTTCATTGGCCAAAAAGACAAAATCGTAATCTCCGGGATTAATGGGATGTTTTATAATATCCCCGTTAGCAGCAGTATACAGCTTGTTAGATACACATTTTCCATTGGCTTGTTCAAACGCCAAAACACGAAGTGATTTAATAACATAATCATCAGGAGTATCTCCCGGGTTCGTTGCAGCCCGCGTCGTCGTTCCTCCTATCATAATATATGAGCTATTGCTTGTGCTATTGTCTGTGAAAGTTTCATCAATACAAGATGAAAAAATCAACATCAATAATAAATTGAACAAGCCCTTAATATATATACTTCTAATTTTCTCCATTCTCTATCAAACATTCCTTTTTCCAACTGGCTCTTGTAATAGTCTAAAATCTCATAATGCAAATTTCGGGATATTCCATGAAAGGAAGAATTACATTCAGTTCTCATACAGACAATAAGAGTCGCAGAATAAGACTATTATTCGTATTATCAAAAAATAGAATTACATATTATGAAACAAACCAATACATAAAACAATTTATTACACAACAAGAAAAAATAAGAGCATAAAGTTTCGAATTTCGAAATTAAATTACTATAATAGTATATATAAACTCATTATAAATAAAAGCCCTTGAATGGAATTATTCAAGGGCTTTTATTTATCTCACAGCTATAATTTACTGTCCCAGTTGCATGATGCTTATCTTAATCCGTTTCACCGTATTACTTCCTGTATACGGGGAAGTCGCGACTGTTGCCAAATGTACAATACCTGTTCTGGATTCGGAAGTCGGGTTAGGCAGTACCTCGATGAATATCTTCCCGTCTTCCACAATAATGCGGTCTGTCATTTCTTGTCCGGTCATTGAAGAAGGACACAATCTTATCCAGTTTTTAGGGTCATCATCACCATCTTCAATTTGCCCGGTAAGGCAAAAACAGTTCATTTCATCACCGTTTGCGTTCATACTATCAGCAGGCATATACTTCAGTATATCTCCGGCAGCAATTACTATTCTCTGTTTTAAATGAATCAGTTGTTCCAAATTTCCAAGTTTTACATTTTATAAAAAGATACGTCTTTACCAATAGTTGATATCTTCCAAATTTCACCCTGCAAAATTCGGTATATTCTACGGAACGATGAATTCCATTCATTTCTCATATAGACAACGAAAGTTCAGCAGAAAGGCTAATAATGAGATTATTAAGAAACATGATTGCGAATTTCGAAAATCAAAAATACAGAAAAGGCACACTTTTTCGAAATAAGAATCTGAAAGAATCAAAAGGTTCGTTTTTCGAAACTACACGAACCCTGTTATGTATCTGAAAAAGCCTCTGAATGAGTTCATTCAAAGGCTTTTATATCTGTTTGTATATTCAGTCGGAGAATTAGAGAGATTTCCGTTCCGTCTCTGTAGGCGCTACTTCATCGGGTATGCTGAACTCCCTGTTGGCAAACAAATCCGCCAGTCCCGAAATCTGCTTCAGACGCAGCAGTTCATCCCGGTCCATTCCGATATTTTTCATGATCCACTGGTCGGACATACCGGCTCTGTCCAGTTCCGCCACGATGTTACACATCAGCTCGATATTATGCATCCCACGGGCACGGTTGTGGCGAATGGTAGAACTCATGCGATTGGACAAATCCTTATCGATTACTACGATCGGAAGCAATCCGTTCTCACGCTTATAAATTCGTTTCGATGTCTTCAATACCGTATACCGGTGATAACCATCTACGAGGATATAATTATCTTCCTCTTTATTGTAATAACACACGCAAGGCATCGTAAAACCGTCTTCCCAGATCGAAAGCTCCAGTAACTTCATTTCGGGAGGAGCTACAACATTCGGGTTATAATCGTTCGCTAATACTTTTTCTACGGGCACTGCTTTCACCTCGTAGACCGGACTTTTATCTACACTCATGATACTATGATTCTATATTGTTCCATTACTTGACTTCTCTTACTCATCTCCTCCTTTGTAGGCGAGAATCCCATATATTTGCAGGCATGGTCATTCTTGAGGATACAAATACACATACGTTTGTAAGTCGGTATTTCCCTGAATTCCGGAATATCGATATCATCCTGATATTCCATGCGTACCGGCTTCTTCAATGTCTTATAGTTGCTGTTATCCATCACGATAATCGGCACTTTGGCATCAATCAGTTTCTGAATGGTCGAATCGCTCAGACAACCTCCTTTGGTTCGCCAGAAGTGTACGCTGACAGACAGTTTGCGAAGATATCCCTTTCGTGCCCGTTCAGGCAAGGTAGAGAGCAGGAAGTACATAAACTCCCTCCAGGTATACCCTTCCGGAAGTTTGACCATCTGCCATCCCATGGCGTGCGTACCGCCATACATACCGGTGAAATTCACACCATTCACCCGTCCTATCATCTTTCCCCAGGTGTTAGGGTCGAGTACCCGGTAGAGCGCCAGACTTTCCTGCGCTTCATTGATGAACGGGCTTGCCACCCGCTGACGTTCCAGATTCACACCGGCACGATAATACAGGTCATACAGGATATTATAGTCCCACTGGAATTTTCCATTCGCCGTCCACACATCCGTCGTCTTCCAGTCGAAGATGGGATAGGCATTATAGATGTCGTTTCCTACCTTTGAAGTCCATCTATACTTGTGATACATCTGGAATTTGCGGCTCATGTAGATACAGCGCCAGCGGTTAAAACTTTCCTGCGTACGGATGCCGATCAGACAGCAAGTGCGCACTGCATCCTTTTTCTGATGGAGCCACTGCGCAAAACGCATCTGGAATTCATAATCCCACATGGTCGTATTATAAAAAGGAAAATCCTCCTTCTTCATGGCCTTCTTAGGCATGGAGCGTACCCAGATATCTTTCTTGTTATCCTCCCAGGGGCGCCAGAAAGACTGATACATGGATGTACACGTAGATACCCGGAAAGGCACGCACACCCGGTATACATCCAGGATGTCCTTGTTCGCCTCCAGTATTCTGTCCACATAGTCGATGGTCATCTTGTATTGAATCTCATAGTCCATGTGAAATACTCCCAAACGTATTTTCAGATTATTCCGCCTGATATAGTCGATACACATATTCAGCAGTACCCCACTATCCTTTCCCCCCGAGAAAGATACATAAATATTATCAAACTCGTTAAATATTACCTTCAGTCGCTCTTGTGCTAATTCATATACATTTTTTGTTCCTGTGATTGTTTTTTTTCCCATAATTCATCTGTTCATTTTTACATAGCGTGTCCACTTCTTGTCCATAGATGCAAACTCGAATTTCTCAAAAGTTTCCTGATCTTGTATCAGCGTGACAGAGTTAAGCGTCCAACCCGCAGGTATAAATGCCGTGACTACAGAAGATAGCAGAAGCGACAAGATCTCTTTTCGTTTCTCGTCCACCGCAGCTACATAATAATTATTAATGACAGCCTTTTTCCCGCTTTTCTGTTCAATCGGGATAAAGCCTATCACATCTCTGTTATCAATCGCAATGTACCAAACGAAATCTTCGCTTGTTTTGAACGGATAGTTATTATTTGCACGTATTACATCCGGATCCATTACTAGAGGCGCCAAAAGCTGATATAAATGTTTGTCTTTTCCTTTTAATTGTATTACCTGTATCATAGCATTCAAAAATAGACAGACAAAAATAGGTAAAATTTCCTCGTTTCAACACAAAGCTTGCGTAAAAAATTTATTTTTTAGCAATTACCCCTCTTGTTTCATGATAATTTCTAGTTCCCCCACCACCTGATGCGTACGTTTATCCAATCGGACAATGGCGATTTCTTCTTTGTTTTTTATCGCTTCTTCCACCATGTCCAAAGCCAGAGAAGTTTCTATTTTCATGTTCCGACAGTCGAACAGAAAAGAAAAGAACTCCGAATAACTCATCAGTTTGCAATCTTTCCCATGTGTCATAGCATTTGCCTTTCCCGATCCGCACGAAAGTTCTTCCCTTATCGCACGGAAAGTTATATGGCCTTTTCCTTTTCCCTGCAATATTTTCTCAATTCTTCTTACTCTTTCCAGTAAAGTCTCTTCATTATTTTCCATATCAAACTTTTTAGTATACCTATTTCTATTTTACTTATAAAAATTATTTTCTTTTTGTTCCCGAAAACGGGAGCAAAGACTATTTTTTTCAATCTAATTTTGCCACCGCAGAGCTGGAAAATCCAGTTCCATCTCAATTCATTATAAACTCTATAAACATGGATAAACCTGAGCTCAACGAAGAAGCTAGTTTATTTAAGGGTATGCGGGACAAAGCTCCCGTACCCGTCACGATGGAGGAACTCCATCGTCTTATAACCGGTGATTCTCTTCACGATTCTACCGAGAAATTTCGTTACTTCACTTCTGTCGGTCTCCATACAGATGCCGACAAGGAGAAAACGAAAGCATTGTGCTTCACTCCCAGTGTGACCTGCAAAGGAGGACACGCCCAAAAGCATGTAACTGCCTACACCGGTCGCTGCATGGTCGATTTCGACGATCAGCCTATGGAGAAACTTCTCCATGCCCTGGAGTTGCTTGCCGATGATCCTTATGTGGTGCTTGCCTACATTACCATTTCCAACGCAGGGCTGCGCATCATCTACCGGACAGACGTGACGGACATAGCCTGTCATCCGCATGCTTATTCCCAAGGCAACGAACATTACGCACGCCTTCTTTCGTTCAAAGCCGATCCGAAGTGCAAGGATGCTACCCGATGCAGTGTATTGTGCGAGCACAAGCATGCCTATTTCAATCCGGAGGCAGAGAGGATGCATATTGAAATCCCTTCCGAAGAAAAAAAGACGAAAAAGAAACCGGGTCGCCCACGCAAGATACACAGTACCGAAGTCGGACTTGCCGAACCCGCCGTTTTGGACATACTCGCACAGCAAGGCAAGGCGTATACGGAAGGACGCTACAATGAATATGTATCTTGCGCCCTTTATCTGATGAACGGTTTCGGAGTACCCGAAGAAGATGCCTGTGACTGGGCGGTGAATCATTTCGAGGATTATAACTCCTCCGTCATCGCCTCCATCTGTCATTCGGTCTACCAGCATACCGAAGAACATGGTAGCCGGCCACTTCCCCACCCTTCCCGAAAACGCAAAGATACTCCCGAATTTAACTACGCTACAATAGAGGAACTAGAGGATTTTATCAATACTCAGACAGAGGTTCGTATTAATGTCTTCAACCATCGCCGGGAAATCTGCATGGCGGAAGAAACAAAATTCCGGCCATTGACGGATAGTGATGAAAACACTCTTTGGCTGCGCGCTCAGAAAAAAGGATTATATACTTCCTATAGGATTTTCTCAAGCATCCTGAATTCGGAATTTATAGGCAACTTTCATCCATTTCAGACGTATGTCGAGGGACTGTCGAAGTGGGACGGAGTAACCGATTACATTTCTCAGGTAGCCGATCTGGTTGAGACAACCGACCGCCGTTATTTCCAGCATGTTTTCAAAAAATGGTTCGTTGCGTATGTGGCATCCAATCTCGTTCCGGAAGTCATCAACCATGAGATACTGACACTCATTGGCGAAGAAGGAGTCTATAAGACCACTTTCATCAAAAAACTGATTCCACCGGAATTGCAAAGATATTTCTGTCCAAAAGTCAGCACCGGTGCATTTACCAAAGACGATCTGCTGGAGATTGCCGAGAGCCTGATCATCTGTCTGGAAGAGATCGACAGCATGAGTATGTCGAAAATGAACCGGATCAAGGCAAGCGTGACGCTGCCCGAAGTCAATACCCGTGCCGCGTATGCCCACAACAGAGAATACCTGTCACACTGCAGTTCTTTCTGTGCCACAGGCAACAACCGGTATTACCTGCCGGATGGGTACAATCGCCGATGGCTCTCCATATATGTGCTCAACATCAATGCTTCGGCGCTGGATTCCCTTCCTTACGATGGAATGTATGCTCAGGCTTGGTCACTCTACTGTTCCGGTTTCTGCTACTGGTTTGAGGGAGATGAAGCACAAGATGTCAAAGAGCACAATGAATGGTTTAAGGAACCCAGCATTGAAGAAGAATTGGTTCTGGAACATTACCGTCTTCCCCTACCGGGAGAAAAGCCGGTGTTACTGTCCGTTACCAGAATCATGACGACTGTCAGCCTGGGAACCAAGTATGTACTTTCGCATACGAAAACCCGTCAGGCTTTGGAGAAATTCGGGTTTCGCCAGGCACGTACCAAAAAACTCCGGGGATTTCTGGTCATAGAGCTTACCAATAAAGAAATTGCTGAAAACCAGCGCTATACTCCTTCAAAAGAAGAGACAGATGGTCCTGATATCTTTTTCTAAATAAGTAGATGGGTGACAAAGTGGCAAAAATAAACTCTGTTTTCTAACATATATAGGAAAAATAAATAATTAATAGAATACAGAAAAAAGAAAAATAGATATTTAATTATTTTCCTATATATAGTCTTTCAGTCCTTTTATGCTTTGTCATTTTGTCACCCGTCCCTCTACCCACGTCCTATGTTGGCATGAAAAACGACCGCTCAATTAAGTGAAAACGAGCGGTCGTTCTGATGCAAAGATACGGTTGAGTGGAGCAAATCAAGCGGTCATCTTTGTTCAATCAAGCGGTCATTTTAGTCTGATCGAGCGGTTGATTCAGTTTAATTGAACGGTCGATTATTCCGATTCTCTTCCGAGGCCGTTGTGTATCCGTCCGGTTCTCCCAGAAAACGTACAATCAGGCGAACCTCCCGTGCGCTGAACATTTTCATTTTCGGATGAAAATCTCCTGCCGTCAGCTCTTCCATCAGTGGCATGCAATTGCGCATCCACCGGCGCAGCTTTGCTACGGATACCGGATTACTAAGCTTCGGGAAATACATTTTCGCCAACTCTACTTTATCATAACATCTCACACTGAATTTAATATCTTCCATTTTGTTTGGATTTGTATGTTCTTTAATGATATAAAGATACTGCTTTTTCTGTAGAATATCAAATATTTAGTCAAATATATTAACCATAGTTTAGTGCCGTTCACTGTCGTCCGTTCTCTTTCCCTTGTGTTGTATCTTTGCAGAGTAATCAATGAGAAAAGGATCCTGACTTGAGAACAATCAATTAAAAAAGTAACCATTAAATTGTAAATTAAAGTATGTCACAAAAGTATGTATTAGTAGCGCGGAAGAATCCGCTTAAACCATTAGAGACAGCGAAGTTCTATGCAACCGCTCACAGCAACCGCAAGGTGGATACGGACGAAGTCATCAAGCGTATCTCCGAACGTTCTTCTTATTCCATCGGTGAATTGAAAGGCTGCATCACTGAGTTTCTGTTGGAAATCAAGAATCAGCTGGAATTGGGGAATATCGTCATTCTCGGTGATTTGGGACGCTTCCGTGTGACGATTGTCACCGGCACTGCCACCGAAACTGCCAAGGAGTTCAAGGCTTCCAGCTGTATCAAAATTTCCCGCGTACGCTTTCATCCCGGATCTATGCTTATGGATATGTGTAAGGCGATGAAATATTCGCTGATTAAAGCGGGTAAGGAGGAAGGTGATGACGACGATGTTGTCGATCCGAATCCTAACCCTAATCCCGGAGGAGGTGACGAAGAAGCACCGGACCCGACAGTATAATTCTAACATAAAATTCAAAAATCATGAAAAAATCAATTTGGAAACAGATTCTTCAAATCATCATCACAGTAGCTACTTCTATCGTGTCCGCCCTGGGTGTGACCTCATGTATATGAAAGAAGAATATTTAGCACGAAGCATTCAGTACATCGTAGTACATTGCAGCGCCACCCGCGTCAATATTCCTTTCACAGAAGAACAACTGCTTCAATGTCATCTGCAACGCGGCTTTAAAGGCATCGGTTATCATTTTTATGTCACCAAGGATGGAATGCTTCACCATACCCGTCCCATGGCACAGATCGGTGCTCATGCAATAGGTTTTAACCTGCATAGTCTTGCCATCTGCTATGAAGGCGGTCTGGACGAGCAGGGAAAGCCGGCCGATACACGGACGCCTTTACAGAAAGAAACGCTTCGGCGGGTATTGGGAGAATTGAAACAACTTTATCCCGAGGCAAAGATTGTGGGGCATTATCAGTTAAGTGCGAGTATTCATAAAACGTGTCCTTGTTTTGATGCGAGGAAGGAGTATGAGGGTTTGTAAACATTTAACAACAAAGGCGGTCTGTGACCGCCTTTGTTTATTCTGACATTATTCTTATTTACTTTATTAGAACAGGAATCATTGGGGGATTCATACGATTATTGCATTCAACTTAAAAATCTACCACGATGTTATTCTTTTTAAAGCTTCTTCATGACAAATTCCTTTTCCCGCAGAAAAAATCTTTTCAACATTATCCAATATAGAATGAAGTTCATCAACAGAACAACATCCCGGCATAGATGTTACATTAGATCGTACACCATATTCAGAAACAATTTTTTCTTCTTACTCATCAGATTAGATATATATGTTGTACAAAGGAACAAATAAATTCTCATTTATCCCATTATATTGGAACGAATTTCCTTTGTTGCCATACTACTGTCCTATACAAAAATAATGGAAACCATTTTTTTTCATTTCCTGAGCATCATAAATATTACGTCCATCAATAACCAATGCATGATTCATTGATTTCTTTAAAACTCCCCAGCTAGGCAAACGGAATTGTTTCCATTCTGTAAGCAATAACAAAGCGTCTGCATTTAGAACCGCATCATACATATCAGCAGCGTATTCCACTCTGTCTCCTACTCTACGACGACATTCATCCATAGCGATCGGGTCATACACCCTTACTTTACAGCCTGCCTCTAATAGCAACTTAATAGTAACCAATGCTGTCGCCTCCCGCATATCATCCGTTTCCGGTTTAAAGGCAAGTCCCCAAACAGCAATCGTTTTCCCTTTCAAAGAGCCGCTATAATAGTTATTCAACTTTTTAAAGAGAACCGTCTTCTGATTCTCGTTCACTTCTTCCACAGCCTGCAACACTTTCATTGCATAGCCATTTTTCTCCGCAGTTTTTATCAGCGCTTTCACATCTTTTGGAAAACAAGAACCACCATAGCCACAACCGGGGTAAAGGAACTTATTTCCGATGCGACTGTCTGCACCGATACCTTTACGTACCATATTCACATCTGCCCCTACCAGTTCGCATAAATTCGCTATATCGTTCATGAAACTAATGCGAGTGGCAAGCATTGAATTTGCAGCATACTTTATCATCTCGGCACTTGGCACATCCGTAAAAATCAGACGATAGTTATTCATCATAAAAGGTTTATACAAACGTTCCATAATGGAGCGTGCCTTTTCGGATTCTACCCCCACCACTACACGGTCCGGACTCATGAAATCTTTGATAGCCGCTCCCTCTTTTAAGAATTCGGGATTGGAAGCCACTTCAAACTCAATATCTGCTTTTCGCTTATCCAGTTGCTCCTGTATGGCAGCCTTCACCTTTTCGGCCGTACCTACCGGAACGGTACTTTTGGTCACTACAAGCACATATTTCTTCATATTCTCACCAATGGTTTTTGCCACCTGGAGCACATATTTCAAATCGGCACTACCATCTTCATCAGGAGGTGTACCTACTGCACTGAATACTACTTCCACTTCATCCAATACAGACACTAGATCGGTAGTAAAATGCAAGCGCCCTTCCTTATAATTACGAAGAACCATTTCTTCCAAACCCGGTTCGTAAATAGGAATATTTCCTTTCTGAAGAGAAAGGATCTTATCTTCGTTGACATCTACGCAAGTCACATTAATCCCCATTTCGGCAAAGCATGCCCCCGAAACCAAACCTACATATCCGGTTCCAACAATTGCTATATTCATAATTATTTTAATGGATTATTATCTGATTGATACCATGCTATAAATTCACTTATTCCTTGATGCAGTGAAACTGAAGGTTTATAACCGACTTCAGCTTCCAGCCTTGAAGTATCTGCATAAGTCTGATAAACATCTCCCGGTTGCATAGGTAGGAATTCCTTCTTTGCCTCCTTACCTAAAGCTGACTCTATTTCACTAATAAAGTCCATCAACTTCATGGGATGCCCGCAGCCTATGTTATATACTTTGAATGGTACACGATTCGCACAATCTTCCGCGACTACATCCTTATCCAGTACTTTAATAGTACCTTCTACGATATCATCAATATAAGTAAAGTCACGTCGCATATCTCCATTATTAAATACCTTAATCGACTCTCCTTTTGATATAGCTTTAGCAAAAAGCATAGGCGCCATATCAGGTCGTCCCCAAGGACCATACACTGTAAAATAACGTAGTCCGACTGTAGAGAATCCGTACAATTTACTATAAGCGTGAGCCATCAGTTCATTTGATTTTTTACTGGCGGCATAAAGGCTAACTGGCATATCTACTTTATCTTCTTCTGCATACGGTGTCTTTTCATTCAGACCATATACAGAACTGGAGGATGCAAATACCAAATGTTTCACATCATAGTGCCGGCAACACTCCAAGATATTAAAGAAACCTATCAGGTTACTTTCCATATAAGATTTAGGATTAGTGATGGAATAGCGTACTCCGGCTTGTGCCGCCAAATTCACGACTTTGTCAAAACGTTCTGTTTTAAAAAGCTTATTCATTGCATCCTCATTGGAAATATCCATCCGAATGAAACGGTAATCAGGAAATTTCGTACTTTGGATCACTTCCCCAAAAGATATGTCAAATCCATGTTCTGGAACGATCCCACACTGTGCTAAACGACCTAATTTCAGTCGGATATCATAGTAATCGTTAATGCAGTCTATTCCTACTATCTCATCACCACGTGCGGTGAGAAGGGATGCAAATTTTGAACCGATGAAGCCTGCGGCACCGGTAATTAATATTTTCATAAAAAACGATTGATTTATCCCAAATCCAGAATCATATAAAAAATAAAAAGAAGAATGATAAAAATACTATCTTCTCAATAGTTTTTTATAAATTTTTTCACGTATGGAATTAGGCATTACACGAATAGTAAATCTAATAATTACATTCTTGAACAACTGAAAAAAATTAATATAACCTATTTTGTAGAAGTCAAATAGCATTTTTTGTTCTGCACATGCATACTTCCATCCACCTCTACGTTTAAAAACATCTGGTGAAGAACGAAAGAATAACAGACTTTCTTGTATATTGTAAAAATTATATCCAGCATAAAGCATATGTCCCCAAAGATAATAATCTTCAGGGAAGTGTTGATAACCACCAACTTTTATCACATCAGATTTTCGGTACATAACACAAGGATGGTTGATAGGACATCGACTCTTCCCATACTCATATAATTCTTCTGAAAACTCAGGAAGTTTCCTTATAGATTTTATATTTGAGAGATCATCTTCAAATTCTTCAATCCATCCACCCACAACAGATATCTCTGGATGTGTCTTTAAAAATTCAATTTGTTTCCGAAATCGATCTTTATGACTGATATCATCAGTATCCATACGAGCAATGATATCATTAGAACAATGTTTCAATCCTTCATTCAATGCTTTTCCAAGCCCCTTATTTTGAGAAAGTGAAACAATTTTCATTTCAGGATGACAATTTGAGAACTCAACAACGACCTCTTCTAATTCTGATGTTATGGGACCATCTTCAACAAGAATAACTTCATCAGGGAGCAACGTCTGATTAAATATACTGTTAAGACTCTGACGCAGATTAATTGTACTTTCTTTATAATACAAAGAAAGTAATACTGAAAATTTCATAGCAAAGTTAAGTAATAAATATTTGTATACAAGTAAATCTAACCTTTATTATATAAGAGAAAATCTGAAATGAATATATGAAGTTTAACCAGTATATTTGTTTTTATGTAAGAATGCTTCAATAGAATTATGAAATTCTTTTGCTAAGTTCCCCCAATCGTATTTAGAGACTAAAGTTCTTGCACAAATACTTTTATCTCTTAATTTTTTCTTATCCTTTATAACTTCAAGCAAAGTAGAACTAATATCTTCAATTGTATTGCTACAGCCCCATCCAGCATTATATTTACAGATTTCTTCTCTCATATTTGTTCCTTGAGTAACCACACAAGGTAATCCATAAGAAAGAGCTTCAATCAATGCCATCGGATGACCTTCAAAACGGGACGTCATAATGAAAAAATCAGACTGTAACATAATATCTTCTTTTTCTTTACCTGAAACAGCATCTCCAAGCTCAATTATGTCACCCACTCCTTTTTGCTTTAATAGATATTGAAGTTTCGATCTATTCTCTTCGTGATCGGGTCCATTTATCTTTATCACAAAATTATCATTTCGCAATTCGTTTTGTAATATTCTGCAAGCTTCTACCAATAAATCTAATCCTTTTTGATATATATCTATCCTACCAATAAACAAGCCACAAATCTTCCTTTCTTTACAAAAATTTGTTTTAAAAGATTCAGGTATTACAACTCCATTGGGTACTATGAAATAACGTTCATTCCATTTTGTTGATGAAGCCTTTAATTCATCTTTAGTAAGATACTGTATTGCTAATGCTTTTTTCGCAAAAGCATTAAAAGCTAAGATATTAAAAATCTTCTTTTTCAACCATTTAGCATTGTTTTGCGCTTGAATAGTTAGAGAACTTCTAGGCACAATAATATATGGTATATGCCTTCTTTGTAGTGAATAAGAAAACAGAACGTTTTCTATAAAATAGATTCCTTCAAAAACGACCAAGTCTGGATTTCTAAACTTTTTTGGCAATCTGCTTAAAGATAGTTTTCCTATCTCACGAATATTGTGATATGCGTCAACCTACCCCCAGTGTTCCATATAAGAATCAGTCATATTAATCCACAAAACATCATCTATAAAAGATTGAGCTTTAACACTTGCAGGAACGCTCCAATCAGGTCCCCCTCCAAGTAGATGAGAAATATATAATATTTTCATGTTTTGAATCGCAAATCATTTATATGAACTAAAGAATAAGAGAAAAAAATAATAATATTAGGACTAAAGTTCCAATCGGTTCGTTGATAAAACGACAACCATATTGCTAACAGCACAAGCAACGTACTATAACTGAAACCATTAAACTTAAAAAAGATATAAGAATAAGAGAAAAACAAAATAAATATTGCTATAAATCCATATTGATATATCATCTTCTTTACTCCTGCATTAGAGCCATAGTCTTTACTATAAAAAGTCCGATTACCAATTCCCCAACTCACATCACTACTTAACAAAAACTGATCAAATATTTTTTGAAACATTGCAGAGGAACGATTATCAATCTCATTCAAATTATCAACATTCACCCTACTTACAATTCGTTCATTAATTGCATCTTCGAATACAAAATAAACGGAAAAAGCCAATATAACAGATAGTAAAAGAAATTTCAACTTCATTGCCTTTATTTTTCCTAAAAGTCCAAGAAGTAACAATAAATAAAAAGCTAACGATAAACTTAGAATACCTGCCAAACAAAAAATATAAAATTCTTTTTTATATTTTTCCCGGTTCAGAGTAAACAAAATGAATGCACATAAAGTACCCACAACCCCAGGTTCTTCAGTCAAAGACTGGAATCTAAAAACCGAATAGCCATAATAGCTAGGGAAAATACAAAATGTTCCTTGATAAAAAGGTAAAATGCCTGAAGAAACTTGTCTATGCAAAAGACCCCAAAAGTGTGTTATTCCCAGCATTGCTAACACATATTCTATAATCCCCAAGAAAAAAATAACAGCTAAAATCTTTATAAACTTGTCATATACCCAGAAACGATATTCAGGCTTTAAACAGAGAAATGAAACAGCAAACAAAAACTCATAGACTAACTTTACAAAAGGCAGTTCACCATGTGCTCCCAAAGGAGTACATATAACCCAGACACAAGATAATGAATAAATCAAGATGGGAACTGCTTTTGTAGTATCTAACAGTCCTCTCCCGTAAATTGCCAAAAAAAACAAACATAATAAATTAATATAAACCTCCTGATGAGGTATATAATAAAACATAGAATACCCCGATAATAAACAAATAAATGGGACAAGAAGAAACAACCATAATGTAACTTCCTCTTTATGAGATAAATTCATCATAAATCAACCCTTTATTATTTTTCTCATGATTGTCTCCCACCTTTCTTCTACTATATCAAGATCAAAATCTTTTGCCCTTTCCACTCCAGCTTTCGAAAGTTTGCATCGCAAAGTATCATCTTGGATCATCTTCTCCAGCCCTTTAGATAGTCCCAATACATCATGTTTTTCAATAATAATCCCTTCATCATCATTTGTTATTATTTCTCTTTGCCGTCCACCACAATCAAAACTGATACAGGCACATCCTTGTGACATTGCCTCCAAAAGTACCATCCCAAATCCCTCGTAACGAGAAGTCAGTGCAAAAATAGAACTCATGCGCATCACAACATCTATATCATTACGAAACCCTAAAAAAACGACCTGTTTCTCCACATTTACATCGTATGACAATTTTTGTAAATATTGAATCGACTTTTCAGTTCCTTCGCCAGCAATATCTAAAGTCCAATCCGGATATTTATGTGCAATTTTACCCCAAGCCTCAATTAGCAAATCAAACCCTTTCACTTTCCATACATCTAATCGACCTACAGCCAATATGTTCTTACGACGGATTAACTTCTCATGCACGCAAGGATAAGATAAAGGATTAGGCATTATTACTTTATTAGGAATCTTGTGCCCTAAATAATTGTAATCTGCTTGAGTCAGGATCGTAACTACATCAGCAAGACGATATACAATATTTCTTATCATACTAATATGCACTCCCAACGGTCTTTCAAAAGATGTATGTTCAGATGCTATAACTTTATTTTTAAGCCCTATAGAAGCTAAAATAGCAACTAAATTCATTAAAGGCAACACACCGATCAGTACATCTGCAGATTCCTTCATTATATATAAACGACAATTTTTCACCATATAATAGAGTTTTATAAAACTCCTTTTTTCATGCTCATTTCTATATAATGGATAAATATAGACTTTGGGATCAAATTGATAAGCAAAAGGTACTGACACATCCGTTACTAAACAGACTCTATGCCCTTTTTCTATCATCTTTTTAGATAACAGACTAACTACACGTTCTGCGCCTCCCCCCGTTATAAAATGATTTAAAAATATAATCTTCATTATGAAATAGGATTATTCATTAAAATGCAAATGAAGGATATTTCCAATGTAGATCCTAATAAATATCCTTCCCAAGCAATTCATACTTTCTATTAATTTACTGAACCACTTTTTTAAGATAAGCCATAGATGTTTTTCTCTTCTTCTCCATTAATCCTTCATAATTGGAATAACTCACAGAAGTAAACAATATGTTTGCTTTAGAAGTTACCATTCTATTTTCTAAGCCTAAATATGATAACAAATTGTATACTCTGTCTCGCTTGATACTTTCAAGCGCATAAAAATCCTTCTTGAATATTAATGAAAAAGCTATAGCATGAAAGGAGATACACACTGTACAAGTAGCATACTTAAATAATCCACAATATTCTTCCGGACTAACTGCAATCTTCTTTATAGAATTCTCTTGAACATACATAACGAAATTTGATAGGGCAGACAATCGTACGACTTTACAACCTAATTGTCTCGCAATATTAGAGGCAAAATAAAAAGCCTGTGTATCCTTTTCTAACGTTATTAATAATACATATTTATCTACATCAGGTTTTATAGCTATCTTTTCAAAAATTTCAATTGGTGCCAACAATGTTGGATCTAATACGGAACATGGAATATGAGTAGTCAAGTCTTTCAATATACCCTTCATACTATCCTCTCTTACAGAAATACAGTCAAAGGATCTCAAATAAGTGGACAATAGTTTTTTCTCTTCATCTGATACAGTTGCCAATCCTAAACTAGCGGCATAAGTTGCCAATACAGACATTGGATTTCGTTTGAACTGCCCCCAAAACACAGGAGAATATCCATTACAAATTATAGGATTCCAAATCTGATCACTTCCTAAAATATAAACATTATAGTCTTGTGGCATATCATCAATGTCAGTGAAAGAATTAGATGACAAAACATAATAGTTCGAGATAAAATTGTCAAAAACCCGTTTGGCTCTTCGTTTATAAATATAGGATAGAAATAAAGTCACCATTACTTTCATCTTTGCTAATCCCCCTTTGGCATGTTTCAGACTATATTTGCCGTTAATATCTCGATCTTTTTCGATATAATCAGGTCTGTAATCAATAACCTCAACTTCATGTCCTAAATCTTTTATTACCTTCTGAAGGGCATAGCATTGGAGAACCGCACCATAATTAAGTGCTCGATGGAAGGTCAAAATTCCTATTCTCATATAATTGTAACGACCTGTTCTACATCTAAGCGGTGAGATTTCGCAACCATAAACTGATTGGGCGCCCGACCTATAGAAATAAAAACAATAGGCAATTCAGATTGAGGAATATTCAATATATTTCTCAGTTTATTCATTTTATTAATAGTTAAATGACAATTCAAAGTACAAGCGCACAACTGATAATAATGTAATGCATATAGTAGATTCATTGTATAAATACCAGCATCTAAGTATGCAGAAGTTCTTGTTTTATACCCCCACGCTCCTTGTTCACTCGTAATCAGCAATAATTTATCAGCTAAATGCCCAAATCCGCGATTGCCATTCTGCAACCCTAAAACAGCAACTATTTTCTCTTTATTTGTAATCACTTTTACACGTACACTTTGCCTATTACATGCAGAAGGTGCAGTCTGTGCCAAACGCATAACCTCATAAATAACATCCATCCCAACTTCTTCGTCAGCATAATTACGAACTGAATGACGTTGATATGCAAACTGCTCAAAACATGATGTCGGTTTAAAATATTCATCTTTTGTGAAAACAGATGAGAAAGAATTAGAATCAGAACTTTTATATTCTACTAGATCCCTAATACCCATAGTTATATCCTCAGGAAGTTGAAAATCCGAAGCCTCATGTATTTGCAAGTACTCGTAAAGATCATTTAAAGTTGATTGAACTTCTATAGATTGAAAACCATATCGTTTAATACATTCATTACACAGCGTGATAATGCCACGTACTCTTGGATAACCAAATCCGAGTCTTCTATCGGGCATCGTTATACCTTTTTCCAAAACGTGGCTCATGATCATTAAGTCAGCCAATTGAGATTCTTTTGATTTAGAATCATTGCTATATAATAAATCATAAGTTATCCAATAAAAAGCATTGAAGAACAAATTAACAGCATGAAACATGAATCTCAATATTCTATACATCCATAAAGGTATTTTCTTTTTCATATGTTAGAGCTTTTATATTAACGTAATGGCAAGCAAGATATTATTTTAACATCCCCCTCTTAGTCATTAGCCTTGGAGTAATCAAGTTTCTTATCCATATCACATATAATATTGCGAGATAATACTCTAACAGGATTCCCTCCATACACACAATATGGTTCATATTTTCCTCCATTAACCAAAACACTCCTTGCACCAAAAACACATCGTTCCGGAGTATGTACACTATGCATAATATAGCATTGAGAAGAAAACCAATTATATTCGCCAATTACAATTTCTCCATAAGCTTTTTTAAATTTGTTCTTTTCTATATCATACAAAGGATGAAAGTTTGTATCCATTATTATGACTTCCCATCCTAGAGTAACAGATTTCCCAAATTTTATACCGATACATGAAATAATCTTTAGTGAGGTGGTTGAGCAGAAATTCTCACCAAATTCTATCACTCCTCGTTTGCCTGTAACAATAAAAGCATTATTTCCTATTACACATTTACCCTTAAATATGATCATTCCTTCATTATTCCATGAAATTCCATTATTGGGATACGCGGTAGCAGTTAAAAAGCCAAGCCGGATCATACCTGAAGAAATTTTTGAAGCTTCGATAACAACTGATCCTCGCAATGAAACAAAATGCGGTTTATAAATCCAAATAGGAAGTTTCAAAGCTTGCTTAAAAGGCAAATAACGAAAATTAAAATATACAGTCGGGATAAATGCCCGCAATGCCACTCCTAGTTTCATTAGTTAATCTTTGTCTTTACAAAATTAATAATACGCTCTCTATTAATGCTATCAATAATAATAAAGTAGTATATGAGTAATAATAATAGAGTGGAAGAAAAAGACATCACAATTAATTTAAGCCAACTATCTTCCATATCAATAAATACATATTGCAGAATACTAAACGAGATTAGAGACACCAATATTAACTTAGTAAAAAGTTTAAAATATTTCCTTACAGGCATTTTGATCATATTCTTTAATAAAAAAGCGCGGCTTAAAGCTGTTATAACAGATAAAACAATAGATACAATAACTGTTATTTCTGGTTTTTCACCAAATTTTAATAACAAGTATGATATCGGTAGATTTAAACCAATCAAAAATGCAATTATTAATTCATATTTCTTTATTCTACCAGTAGCCAATGCCGGTGCTATAGTAGGACCAGAAGTTGAGTCAATCAAACTATTAACAAGAACTAACTGAGTAAATATAATACAGTAATCAGGTACGTTTTTCAACCAAATATGCAATATAAAAGAAGTATTAAATATTACAGGAAAAACTAATAAAGACACTAAAAAGAAGCACATTATTGTACTACGAAGAATGAGGTTATGTAACTCTACCAATTCGCCCTTGGAATAATATTTATAAATTTGAGGTTTTACAGCCACAAAAAAATTATTAGACAATTGCCCTACTGCCGCATCTATTTGAAAAGCTATTGCACGAGCTGCATTTATAGCAGGATTAAAAAACAAGTTGATGAGTAAGTTAATACCTTGCCCTCTTACAACAACAGCCATTGTACCCAAGAAATGCCATCCTGAGAAGCTCATTAATTCCGTCGCTTCTGTCCTGTTCCAGTAAAAAAAGAATTTACTTTCTACAAAGTGTGTTCGACAGTAAACACGATATATATTAGTAATAAGCAAGGCCATTAGAGACATTAAAATGCCATATAGAATAAGTTTGTCACTACCAGTAATTGTCAACGTAAACACAACAACCAACTTCAATATAACTTCTATGATTCCGATATAAGCAAATGCACCCATTTTTTCATGGGCCACAATCAAAGCATTATAAGGAATTGAAAACATTTGAAAACCAAAAGCTAAAATAGAAAACTGATAAACAATGTTTGCTGCCAGCAATCGATTCTCAGGAATTGTCATTTGCACATTTACAAACCATAATCCAACCGTTTCAGCTAAAATTATAATACCCAGTATAATAATTGCAAATACAGTAACATTCAAACAAAATATTTTTTGAAGTGCCTTTATATTTTCACGAGCCAGTTCAATAGAAAAGTAACGCTGTGAAGATGTCGTCAGTGTGCCACTGATAAAAGAAAATAATGTAACAACACCTCCTACAACGTTGTATATACCATAATCCACGACACCTAAAAGATTCAACACAGCACGGACGGTATATAAGTTTACTCCCATTATCAACAACATACGTACATAGAGAAATAGCGTATTCTTTGCGATACGTTTATTGTTTTCCGAAATAGCCATTAAGTCATATTAAAGATTAGAATGTGAGAATTATCAGCTCTCCGATATTATAATCATATCAAAAACAAAGATGTTATCACTTCTTCCTCAAAACTTTCCTGAACAACGATTTACGTGAGCCAATATGTGTACGTCTTTGCTTACCATCTTCTGTATAATACCCATATCCGTACCCATAACCGTAGCCATATCCATAACCGTAACCATAACGATTAGTTTTATCCTTTACATCATTTAAAATAACACACATGTTACTAAATTTCTTTTCTTGATGCAAACGTTCTAACTCCGTAAGATAACGACGGTCAAGAATACCTTCTCGAATAACATATAACGTAATCTCAGCCACTCGATTTACAATGGAGGCATCAGCAACAACTAATGCCGGAACATTGTCAAGAATAATATAATCATAATGCTTTTTCAATTCTTCGATCAATAATTCCAGACGATCACTCATCAACAACTCCGCTGGATTAGGAGGGATGCTTCCAGCAGGCAATACGTCTACATTTTTATGCAATTGTCCCGGGATAACTAACTTTGCAACATCATTATAATTACCGCTCAAGAAAGTTGAAACGCCTTCTTTACGCTGCACACCTGAAAGCTTACTTTGAGTACGCTTACGAATATCAGTATCCACCAAAACAACTTTCTTACCAGTACCCGCCAAGATAACAGCCAGATTACGAGAGACAAACGTTTTTCCTTCACCAGCCATAGTTGATGTAAACATCAGAACTTTTGCACCTTTATTCATAAAATCTAAATTAGCGCGAAGCAAACGAAAGGCCTCAGTGATACGGTCGTTTTTATTTTCAGAAACAACAATCTGTTCATCTGCCTGCCCTTGCTTACGTGCAGGAATCTCACCCAACACTGGCAAAGTAGTCATTTCTTCAACATCCTTACGCCCGCGAACTCCCGTATTCCAAAATTCCCGGAAACGAAAATAAACAAATGGAATGACAATGCCTATCACCAATGCAGCAATAAAAATCATCATCCGCTTAGGAGCTATAGGCAAACGACTACCAAACGGAGCTTCCACGATTCGTATGTTGGCTTCTGTTACAGCCAACTGCATAGCAGTTTCCTCACGTTTCTGAAGCAAATAAGTGTATAACGTTTCCTTTATAGATTGTTGACGCATCACATCTAATGCATATTTTTCTTGTTGAGGAATCCTTTCGATACTCTGATTTACCTGACTTTCCACTTTACGAGCATTCTGAAGACGAAGACGAATAGTACGCATATAATTATCAATGCTTCCCGCAATAGTACTGCGCATAGCTACCAGATTTTTATTCATGTTCTGTACCACTGGATTACTCTCACCCGAATTGCTCACCAAGCGATTACGCTGAAGCATCATTTCATTGTAATCTTCAATCTGAGTTTGTACTCCAGCATCACCTACTCCCGACACATTAGGAATCAAATCAGCACTTTTACTTTTATCAGTCACATACTTCTTAATAAATTCCACGACATTCAATTGAGCTTCCAACTGAATACTTTCTTCTTTTGCTTTACTGCCTTCCTGCAAATAGATATTCGCATTTGCATTAATATCGACAATACGGTGCTCCTGTTTGAATATGGTTAACTGATCCTCTACCTCTCCCAATTCATGACTGATAATTACAATGCGATCGTCAATGAAACGAGCTGTATTCGAAGCAATACGATTTTTGTCTTCTACAATAGTTTCGTTATAGACTTGCAAAATAGTGGCAAGAATAGCATCTGCACGAGCTATATTAACATCTTGATAAACTATATTTACCAACGTACTCTTTTGATCCATTGCAGAAGTCTGAATACGTTCCATCATTGAATTAGTCACAGTTTCAAGATCAGAGCGTGTCACCAATACATCCTTTCCTATATACAATCTCACATATTCTGCTTTTGGAGTGACAATGATTCGACCGACTGGCGTAAACAAAGTATCGTTAAAGGTAACAACTTTATCGTAATCTCTTGTCTCCTCCTCTATTTCTATATTTGAAATCCGGCATTGCTTATCATTCACAACAGAAACTTTCAGTTCAGTATAGCCAGGATAATTATCGAGAAAGTTAATTTCAAAAGGAAGTTCACCGAAGATATGATCATGCCGCAGTCCATTGCGAACAACATAATTTATATCAAGATGCAAGCGCTGCACTACATCATTTAACAATTGATAGGAACGAAGAATATACACTTCATTTTCCACACTGCTTCCACCAGGTATCCCACTCAATTCAAGCATAGCAGAAAGATCATTCTGCGAATTCTGATTATCACTTTTTACCAACATAACCGCTGTGCGCTGATAAACCGGAGATACTGCGGAAAGGTAAAGCCATGCACCTCCCACGCAAAAAAGCATAGAGGCGATAAACCAATACCAATTATTAAGAAAAAGTTCTAAAAGATCTCGCAATGTAACAACATTCTCAGTTCTCTTCAAATCTGTCGTTTTATTCGTTTCCATTTATCTGCTGATAGCTATAATGATTGATATTAAAGAGGCAAGAACGGACACAAGGCTGGCAGTGGAAGTCAAAGTAGTCATTGTTGCACTTCCTTTCACCCGAATAGCACTATTAGGTTCCACATAAACAACATCGTTTTGCTGAAGGTAATAGCAAGGAGAGTTTAATACATCATAGCCGGATGTTAAATCTACCATATATGTTTTATGCATATCTCCCTCTTCACGGACAATCATTATATTATTTCGCTTGCCGCTAGGCAACAAATCACCTGCCATACCTATTGCTTCCAACAATGTCACACGCTCTCCTGTAATTTTCTGCACACCGGGATTCTTTACTTCTCCCAAAACTGTCACCTTAAAACTCATGATCTTCACTGAAACAACAGGATCTTTGATATAATTCTGATTGATTAATTTATCTGTTAGCAATTTTGCTAATTCATTACGAGTAAGTCCTTCAGCCTTTATTTCCCCTAAAATAGGGAAGTCTATTGAGCCATCTTCATCTACTTGAAAATAAGTAACACCTGCCTGAACATTAGATTGACTGGCATTCACAGAGTTCCCACTGCCAATCAACGTATTATTATTAAAAGGCTCAATTAACTCCTTATCCTTACTACTGATGGAAATAGCCAACTGATCGTCAGACTGTATCTTCAATTCGAAATTTTGTTCAATTTTCTGTGGATTATCTTTTAGATACTCAGCTCCCTGTAAGTAAATCATCTTCTTTTGAGATACACAGGATGTACATATCAATAGAATAAACAAGATAAATCCGATACTTATTCTTTTCATTATTATAAATAGTTTATATGTAAGTAGATTCAAATTACCACAAGAAATGTTGATAAGCTTTGTACCACTTCTTACCGGTCAACATTTCATGTTTGATGATGAAATAGCGGATTATAATATGCATCATAATCCAAAAAGCTAAATCCAATAAAAACATGATGGTGGTATTGATATAGAAGGACAATACAAAATTAGAGATCACAAGAAACAAAGAAATCAATAGTAAGGTGATCATTACTGTACGTACCCTCATACCAGTTCGCAATAATCGGTGATGAATGTGATTTTTATCCGGATTAAAAGGATTGCGACCTTCACGAACACGGGAATAAAATACACGTATCACATCGAGCATTGGAATCAATAATGTAGAAAGCGTAACCATATTCAAATTCATGGCAAACGGATCCCACAAGGGAGTCTTTTGCCAAAAATGTAATAGTAAGAAACTCAGTACGTAACCCAATGTCAGACTACCCGCGTCTCCCATAAACAGTTTCTTTCCGGATACACTGAATACATTATAGTAATAGAAAGTCATTACCACTCCCAGCGTAGCGACTGCAAGGAGAGCATGGGTCCATTGATTGACCAAAACACAAACAATAATCAATAATCCCAGAGCAATACAACTTAAACCGGAAGCCAGGCCGTCAATCCCGTCAATCAAATTGATGGCATTGGTGATATATACTGTTAAAAAGACCGTTAGAGGCATACCCAAGTAGGCAGGAATTTCGTGGAGTCCCATCAAGCCGCCCAAGTCATTAATCCACAATCCCGAGATGGGAAAAAGGCAGGCTGCAAGAAACTGAACAACAAACTTATATCGGTAGCCAACTCCTACCAGATCATCTGCTACTCCAATGAGATATAATAGAGTAAGCCCTACTACAAAAAATAAATATTGGATGAATAAACTGGATGCCCACAATATATCTACCGGATGATTCATAAAATAACGAACTCCGGTGATGGTACATAAAGATATCAAAATGACAGGTAGAAATGAAAGACCTCCTAAACGAGGAACAGGAGTCTTATGGACCTTACGATTATCCGGAATGTCAAATAAACGTTTTTTATAAGATATAAATAAAATGCGCGGAATAATTATTGTTGCTAAAAGTACAGACATAAAGAATACTCCCGCAATATATGCGTAAATCATCATAAATTTCCCCAATTAGTTATTGTTACAAGTTTAGAAATTATTCCATCTTCAAAAGTTGGTCCTGAAGTTGATGCTTCAAGGAAGAAGACGGAAGGCTATTGAGCACACGATGTGAATGCACCAGTACGGATTTTCTCTTTTCTTCATCTTCCGGGTTTGCATACATACTCACACTATACCCCATCAATAGCGCAAGACACAAAGCGGCTTCCTGATCTGTCGTCATCACTTCTTCCTGGCGATCATACAATTTGTTTATCTGAGAATAGATATCATGGTTGATTCCAGATATTTCATCCGGATAAACATAGCCTGTATCTATCGTACAGAAGAAGGTATGTACCGCTTGCTGCAAATCATCAATTAACTTTTGCAGCGTTGAATCTTTCATATCGTTTTTAGTAAAAGCCCTCACCCGATGCGTTCTACATAGCCAATAGGCATATCAACACAAGCACACCCCAGCATATCCAGACGGACAGCGACTTTACTTTTCCCATCCAACGTGACAAGCTCACCAACCAGTCCCGTCAAAGGTCCTTTGATCACTCTGACTCTCTCACCACGAGCCAAAGGAGAACAATTCATTGATATGACCTCATCCGAATAGTCGAGCATAAAGCGAAAACGCGCCATTTGTTCGTCAGGAATTACAGCAGGCTTTCCCTCACCACGCAAAACCATGTAGCGGCTTACAGTGGAGATGGTCAAAGCAGCCATCCGTTCCTTCTGATCAGCGTGGACAAATACCATCATCGGGAGAAGGACAGCCTCAACTAATTTGCGACGATCACTCCACAGATGGATTTCCTGCTGAACAGGAACAAAAGTCTCAATTCCCATTTTCCCCAAAAGTTCGGCTACTTTTTTTTCATGATGTATGCGGACATGAGCCACATACCAACGTTTTGAGCATGCTACGCCCTCCCCTGTCCCATTTTTGGTTCCGAGGATGGCTACTTTCTCTTTTGTTAGAATCATAATATTTTACCCCATGTAAATCTGTTACTTCTTAGGTAACGGACAAGCACACAGCAAAACCAAACAAAATGAGAAAGCTGAAAAACACCGACAAATGCGTCGTAAAGGGAGTTTGCACCCAGAGAAAAGGGGTATATACCAGTGGAAATTAGGTATATAAGGGGCAGGGCATGAAAATAAGCATTTTTTCATGTCCACATCTATTTTTGCCTTATATTTCGGATAAAACTAAAAAAAATGGGATTTTATTTGTTTGTTACCTGTGTTTTTGTCTATCTTTGCGTCAAATTTAAATCCGTTACCTAAGAAGTAACTTACATACTTTAATACTGATTATTAATATTTTGCACATTTACGCCCGTCCTGCAACCCAGTCCTTCACGTAAGATAAATTCTTTCGATTCACTTCTGTGCGTTCTTGCAGGCCGAAACCTTTCAGATAAATCTGAGTAGTCTTGATCGACTTATGCCCCAACGATTCGCTGATCATTTCAATAGGAACACCACGATACTTGGCGGTAGTAGCCCAGGAATGACGGATGGTATAGGAAGTGACGGGAGAAGTCAGCCGAAGAGCTTTTGCCAGTCCTTTCAGACGATTGTTAAACCTGCGGAGAGCAGACTGATATTCCCGATACGCACTTTCATCCTCCCTCTTCTTGTCACCAAGAAGGATGTTGAACAGATAGTCGGGGCAATTCGGGCGGGAAGGCTGACAGTTGCGAAGCTGGCTGATCATATCCTGTGCAGTATCCAGTATTTCTACACTCATCGGAGTTTTCGTCTTGATACGGTTATACCGGAGGATATTCTGTTCCAGTGACGATTTCTCCAAATGGGCAAGGTCAGCGAAAGACATTCCGCAGAATTGGAACATCAAGGCAGCGATAGCCTGCGTACGACGCAAACGTTCCGACTTGGGATCTTCATAGAGAAGACGGTGAAGTTCGCCGACAGGCAACGCTTTCTTCTGACAATTATCCACTCCCGTATAAACATCATGAAACAAACGATGCACATACGGAGCCCTACCCGACTCTACTCCTCTATTATATATACTGCGAAGCATACGCATATACGTTGATACCGTATTCGGCTTCAGACCGTAGCTATAAAGGTACTGCCCGTAGCAACGCAAGCGCTCACGGGTGACTTGCCTAAATGATACACTGACAGTACCACAAAACCGGGTGAAAGAAAAAACAGCTTTCTTATAAACATGGGCCGTAGAATGACGCCCTTCTTTTTGTAAACGACCGATGTACGACTCCGCACAGCGGCTAAATCCATTTTTATTCATATATATCCACTAGTAAATTTACACAATGATAAGACGAAAAAAACGATTTAGCAACCAATTGTTTTAACTATCGCAAAAACTACTTAAAACCAAACGCAGACAGCCAAATGAGCAACAGACTATGAAAAGGAAAACCGAATAAGAAAAAATTCTCGTCTTTGCCATATCCCATATACTCTCCTGAAATCTAATTTCACAACATTACGATATAAAGTGAAATGCAAAAGAATCCTTCCATTAAAAAGAGAACTAAATTGTATTTATTACAAAATTGGACAATATTCATTAAAAACACCACTTTTACCCTATATAGCACCGAAATAGAATATACTTTTTAAAACTTTCCTCGAAACCTGTTGTTGTTATAATCCCAAATGAAACCTACGTAGAATGAATCATAAAGGAGAAATTTATCAACATTTATTTTTTAAAAGACATGAATATTAAACAGCTATTATTAGCAGGGATCACAAGTATAGCATTATTTTCCTGCAGTGACAAAGAAGAGTTTTCGAGTTCACAGGACGAAATAAAATCTCTTTCAGTATCAATAAGCGGAATTAAGTCGAGAGCGTCCTCTCCATCGGACATCATCACATCTGACGTAAAAGACGTGAGCAGTGTATTAATCAATCTGACCGACGCCAGTGGAAAGATCATCACTTCCAAGACAGTCACCAAAGATGAAGTACTCAACTCTGACTGGAACAAGCTTACCGACCCCACCAAAGGATTGAAATTTATCAATACACCTCAATCTGTATCTAAAGTGTACATTTACGGAAATCCGGGCAATGCCGTAAACAATAATGTGATCAATACCAAACTGGTAAACCAGCAAGGCAGCGCAGTAATGTATTACGGTATGGACGATGATCTGAAACCAATCGTTAATGAGCCGATAGAGCCGACTCCAACAGCAGGAAAAACTTATACTGCCGAAGTAACCATAGCCCCTATCGTAGCACGTATGCAGATTACAAAAATCTCTTTCAAAAACGCAGGAAACTTCGAATTTACCCGTTCCATTGACGGAGTAAACAAGAAAGCAACTGTTTCATGGACAGGATTTACGGGTAATGTGAAAGGGCTTTATATGAACAACTTCTATAATACCTTCAACCAACCGGGAACATTGCAGGACCTGTTGCTTAACTCTACATTCGAGAACCATATCCAAAATGGTATGTGGATATTTGATACCACTCCTAGTGTAGACGCAGCTGCGTTTGCCAGCTATATTCTCTATAACAGCGCTGACAATGCATACGGTAACCTGCCGCTGGACTTAGCCGGCAAGTGTTATGCATTCAACTTCTTCCCGGGTACTGCCATACCGCAACTGCATCTGGATCTTGCTGACTTGAATATAACTGGACTGGCATCCACCGACCTCGAAGTATTTAACCCCGAACTGGCCAACAGCGCCCGTTTTGCCAACCTGGTGAAGTACTACAAAGAAATCAATACGGAAATGACTGCCGCCGACTTCAAACCCGGTACGCTGTATAACATGGAAATCGAATTAGTCCCCATGCTGGACAACGACCTCGGAAATGTGCAATATAATGTATTGGTACATGTCACCATCGCTCCATGGAATGAAGAAACAATCACTCCGGGATTCGATCTGGAACAGTAAACCTCTGCATCCTTACAATAAACCAAAGATATGAAGAAGGCAATGATTCTATACATCCTGTTACTGGTGACAGTAACAGGATGTATAAAGGAAAATCTGGATGATTGTGAAACAACTTTATACTTCGATTATCTGGGTGACGGCACAGAGGATATCTTTCTTCAGAAAATAGAAAAAGTGGATATGTATGTATACAACGAAAACAACGTTTGTATACAAAAGACGGTTTTTGACAAGAGCGAGCTGAGACGGCAACAGGGTACGACCCTGAACTTACCAAGTGGTCAGTATCATGTGGTATGCTGGGGAAACTCTCTCGATGACACCCAAATTAATGATGGTGCCTCCCCGAAAAACAGTATTGTCGGGGCACCTCATTACTTCACCAAAGAACTGATATCGACTAATGACAGCTTGTATTTTGGAGAAAGAGATATTGTGATTATCAACGAAGGCTACAAGGTGGACACCGTTCCTTTCAACAGCGCACATATCAAAATGCGCATCGAACTGGAAGGTCTGGACGCAAGTGATGTACGGGCGGCACTTCCTCCCGTAAGCATAGAAATGGGTAACCTGAGTTCGACTGTAGACTTTACCAAAACGTTCTCGAACGAACGTATCACCTATTATCCCACAGTCAGCTTTGATTCCGGCACACAGAAATTTGGCGCGAAATATAATGTTTTACGATTTAATAATGAGAATGAAGTATACCTGCAATTACGAAACACACAGACCGGAGAAGGGCTGTATACCTTGCAATTGAAGGACTTCATGAAAGATAATGATATTACCGTAGACGGTATCAACGAAGCTGCAATAGGTATTCGTATCTATTTCAACGGAACTGCCGTCACTGTAAAACCCTGGGACGAAGAAGTGATCAGACCGGGGCAATAACCCCTTACGTATATGAAATTAAAAATTAAATATCGGATCTATTTGCAGATGTTTGTCCTGGCTCTCCTGGCTTACTCCTGTAGTGAAAACGAGAACCCGGTATCCGATGCAACCAACGATCAAGCCCGACTCAATCTCCTGATCAAAACAACGCGAGCAAACGATGTTCTGAATAAAGGGAATGATGGAAACTTTGCAAGTCTTGCTCTGTATATATTTAACCAGAAAGACCAGCGTCGCGAATACTCGGAACTGATTCCGGAATTTACTCCGGAGAGGCTGCAGGAGATTTCGCGCTCCGTCAACGTGTCGCCACAAACAAAGATCATTTATGCAATTGCCAATTACAACGACCCGAACAAGACGTTCTCCACACCGATAACAGCCGATCTGACGCCCGACCAGCTGGATCAGCTGACTGTAGAGGGAAGTAGTCTGGATGACAGCAGCATTCTGATGTTCGGCAAGAAGGTAGTTTCGATCAACAGTAGTTATGTGGTAGCAGAAGTTCCGATGGAGCGACTGGTGGCACGGCTGGATATCTATATGTTTAAGAATCAAGGATTGGAAAAGGACAATGTGACGGTGACTTCCATCGAGTTTAACAATCAGGTACTTACTACATATGGTAATCCGGAGACGGTGGCTATGACACCAAATGCCAAGTATCAGAAGGTGGCGCAGCCCATCACTGAGAACGGAACGTTGCAGCCTATGCCATCGGATTTGTCAGGAGTAGTTCCCGCCAATGCGCATGCTTCTTTCTATACGTATCGCAACCTGGTCGCTTCCGGTACGCCGGATGCAAATACTCCTTATATCCGTATAACGGCATCGTTCAATGGAATCAGCCATACCTACCGGGGATATATCACAGACTCAGGGCAAACGGAAAACAAATATAGTCTGCTGCACAATACGGTTTACCGTGTGATGGCTATGCTTGATCATCCGGACAATCAGCTGATCATCAAGACGACTCCTTATCCATGGGAGGTAGTAGACTCAGAAATCGGTCAGGAAGTGAAGGAAGGAGACTATAAACTTCAGCCTTACAATGGCAACGACGCCGGAGCCACTACAGGCATCGTACAGTTTCCGTATATATGGAACGGAGAAGCACGGAACGAAACATCATACGCCGATTACAGTTTTAGTCTGACCGCCCCTGCAGGTGCTGTATGGACAGCCACACTAACCAACGGTCTTGATTTTTCTTTCAGCACGAACGGTTCCGTGAACGGAATCCCCGCCGTCTCTAAAGGGATAGCAGGAAGCGATGCCCATGAAATAAAGATCGGAGCCGCCAAACCTTGGAACGGCACTTTGAGACGCACTTACTTCTACATTACAGTGGAAGGAGTAAAACTCAAGATCAATCCGGTACAAAGCAACGGTAGCCGCCAGTTCCCGGGTGACAATGACACCGATATTTTAATCAGTCAAACTGAATACAAATAGTATGAATTATGAAACGAAACAGATTATACATCATTCCATTAATGCTCTTGATGCTCTGGGGAATCACTTCTTGTGAGAACGATTCGCCGGCAGAGCAGCCAGCAGGAACTGAAGCCGGAAGCGGTATCACGCTGAAGCTTTCGATTCCCCGCCCTGCCGCCTCCCGCGCTGCAGAAGAACCCGGAGAAGACGCATTGAATGAGAACACAATAAAAACACTGGATGTGTTCATCTATCGGGAAGGAGCGGACGAGTGTCTGTTCTACCAGCACTTCTCTCTCGCACCGGAACTGACCGGCACCGGAGAACACCGGGAAACGCTGAATGTGGAGCAGGAAAAGTTCGCACTGAACACGAATCATACTATCTTTGTAGTAGCCAACAGTACGGAAACCATCCCTTCCACCGGACTCTCCCTGACTCAGTTAAAGGCACTCCCCACTTCTACGCTCGATGCAGACAAGAAACAGGATGCTTTCGCTATGGACGGCCAGCAGACAATGGTACTGAATGACGGAATAATCGTCAACAAAGAAATCCCCGTCATTCTGAAACGTGCTGCGGCTAAAATCAGAATCAGCCTGAACTATGTGAACGGGTATACTCCATTGGAGAATAATATACCTTATAAGAAACTGGTGAATTATGCAGCCGACGGATCAGCGATTGCACAAGGAACGCTTGTCGTTTCGGATCTGCAAAGCATGAGTTCGTTTACGGAACAAAACACAGGTGCCGGATACAACGGTCAAATCATTCTTTATTCGTATGCCAACGACTGGACGAAGGATACGAACCGGGAAACGTATATACTGATCAATGTACCGGTAAAGAATGCCGAAGGAACGACTACGACACAGAATTATTACAGGATACCCGTAAACTATCGTTTACCGAACGGAAGCACAGGGCAAACGGAAAGCCTTTATAAGCTGGAACGCAACCATCTGTACGATATTCAAGTGAACATAGACAAGAAGGGTGATACCGATCCGCATACCGCCGTCACACTGGATGCCGCATACACCATACAGGACTGGACAACTCACGAAATACTGGTATCAGTAGAAGGTATCAACTTTATCTACGTAAAAGACACCAAGATATCAATGCCGAACAGTACCCAGTACACCACGACTTTCCAGTCGTCAACACCGGATGTGGAAATCAGCAAGATTACCGTAAACGGAGTGACGGTTGCCAACGGAGGTAAGGAAGTCAATATCGCAGCGACTCCGAATGCCAAATCGGGCACGATCAGCATCACCAGTCCGCTTCCCGAAAACTTTCTGGCGAAAGAAATTACGTTCCAGGTGAAGAACGGTGCAGGATTGACACAGGATATCACGGTGTCGCAATATCCGGCTTTATATATCGGTTCGGATATCTCAGCCGACGCTCCGGGCGGAAGTCAGGGTCAGAACAATACGAAAATGTACATCATGAATTCTTTCGTTGCGGACTTCTCCACACTCCCCGCTCCGGATGAATTTGATGAAGCATTCGACAGCGGATTTACGCATTATGCACCGGACCCGGTATTGGGTGCATCGTATGCCGCTTATATACGTAACAATGCCGTACTGGGATATCCGCTGACAGACAGTGACGGAGCCAGCATCGACACGGAAGAAAATAACCGTAGAATCTCTCCGCATATGATGCTTGCGTCACAACACGGTACAACAACAGCCGCTACGTATGCAGCTTCAAGAATCAAATGCCGCGATTATGTGGAAAGGGATGCGACTACGGGAGAAACATACTCTGACTGGAGAATGCCGACAAAAGCAGAAATTTATCTGATAGACATTCTGCAGAACGTCAAGGTATGCGAAGTGAAACAAATACTTGAAGGTCAATATTACTGGAGTGCGGATGCCGAAAGTTCCGTCCGCTTTATGGACCCCCGTGTAGGACAAGGAGGAAATTCCGGTTCTTTATACGCATCCGTACGATGTGTTCGGGACATCCGGTAACCAACGAGTGGATTAAAATTAGAATTGTATGAAAAGATTTACCTACTATATAGCCCTCTTCAGCCTTCTTCTCATCTCTTGTACAGATGAAGAGAGACTGAACGATCATCCGTCAACGGAGAAGAATGAAACTGTCTTTCGCTTCTCTGTGGATATACCTGATTACAGGCCGGTGCTCAGTCGTGCCGCAACCGGTGAGAATGCGGTCAATGACCTTTGGCTGATGGCATTCGATGCCGACGGACTATTCATCGGGCGGGCGCATGCCTCCCTCCTGACCGCCAATGACAACGGTACAGGAACGTTTCAGGCAGAAATACCCGACAACACTGGGATTATTCATCTCATTGCCAACTATGACCAATGGGGGACTTTTGACGAACGTGCCGCCCTGCAAAAAGATGAACGGGAGCTGATTCCCGCTTTAAGCAGCAGCAAACTGACTTTCTGGGGCAGACAGACAATTTCTTCTGCCAGCGACTCACCGAACATCGTTCTTTATCGTAACCAGGCAAAAGTGACAGTGGAAAATGAAACGACCAACTTTGAGGTGACAGGATACGCCCTCGGCAACTATACTACCAGCGGAACGGTGGCTCCCTTTAATCCGGATGCCTCTCCCACTCCGTTTGTGCTGCTGGACGGCAAACCGACCCTGCCTCACGGAACGATCACCAAAACCAGTCAGACAATGAATGACTGTACGATGGAGCCCAAGTACATGTTTGAGAATGAAAACTATTTTAATGACCAGGCCTACATCATCATCAAAGGAAAACTGGAAGGCAAAACGGAGGAACTGTATTACAAAATCCAGCTGCTCGACGCCAACAAGCAGCCTTATCCGGTAGTAAGGAATGCCCATTATAAAGTGGTGATCAAGTCTTTCAGCGAAAGCGCCAACGGAAGTACAAGTTTCGAGGATGCCAAGAGCGCGGAATCCTCCAATAACATCTACGCGGAAATATTCAAGGAATCACCCTCCATTGCCGACAACAATAACAATGTGCTGAGTGTGAACCGGCTTCACTTCTTGTTTGTAAAGGAAGGAACGCTGAATGTGACGACTCAATACACGCATAATGGGGTGGCTGACAATTCAAAGATCAGCGTATCGGTAGCGGAAGATAAAGGTAATATACTGCACAATCTGAGCTATGACGGAAACGGTACTATCACGGCTGATGTATCCCGTATCATCGCAGGCCAATATGAAGCGACCATCACGGTGAAAGCCGGAGTGTTGTCACGTACTATCACGGTAGTATCAAGTGCCCTGTATGAGTTCGATCCCGCATCTTTGTCACCGGAGGTATATACCGCCCGTGACCAGGATGTAGCGTTACAGTTCACCATCCCCGCCAATATTCCTTCTTACCTGTATCCGCTGAAATGCGCGATCACTACCACACGGCTTTATCCGGTAGCTCCCAACAAGAATCTGCAGATAGAGTATGTAGACGGCGGATACCAGTATATCTATTGGGCGACCGGCCCCGGTGCAAAGACATTGAATTTCCGCACCAGTCTTGAGAATAGCGACGAGACGATCTCGATAACCAATGAGATATTCAAGACGAAATATCTGGATGTGAAGGCACGTCACTTTACGAATGTGAGTGTCAACGGAGAGAATCTGGTGAATTACGGAACGAATAGTACAGCGCAAGTGATGTTCACCATCCCCACCTATCCGGAGTATCCTGTCACCTATCCGTTGACGGTATTCATTGCCACGGAGAATCTGCAGACATCGGAAAGCGGATGGACGGCTGTAAATGGTGGGTATCAGTATACATACACTTCACAGCCGACAGGTGCGCAAACCATCACGTTTACTTCTAAAGAAGAAATCAGTGATGAAGATATTACGATATCCGCTCCCGGATTCAGCCCCACAACAACCAGGATTGAAACGATTCTGGCACATGGTGTGACAGTGAGCAATACCATTCGGGTATTCCAGAATAACAGTCTGCTTACGATAGCTAATTATACGATTACTTCTTCGGATACAGGCATCGTACCAAGTTTCACTGTCAATAACAGAAGCAACTACTCGTTCACGATACATGCCGGAAGCAAAGTAAACGATGTGGTAACGCTTACGCTGCGAGGATATAATTACAGTGCCATATATAAAGTGAAAGATTTACTTCAAAGTCCGGCTATTGTACTACGATAATAAAAAAATAATGATATGAAAACAATCAAATTTCTTCTGTCAGCAGTCTTGATGCTCACGTGTGCCATCGGTATGCACGGACAGGAAAAGAACTACTATATGCCTAAGTTTGCCATCAAAACGAACGCATTGTACTGGGCTACGACCACCGCCAATCTGGGCTTCGAAGTCGGGCTCTCCAAAAAACTGACTCTGGATGTATCCGGTAACTATAATCCCTGGGAGTTCTCCAATAATAAGCAAATCAAGCATTGGCTGGTACAACCTGAACTCCGGTACTGGCTTTGCGAACGGTTTTACGGACATTTCTTCGGCTTGCATGCTCATTATGCAGAAGCGAATGTAAGCAATCTGAATATATTCGGCCTCGGGGATTATCGTTATCAGGGAAACATCTACGGTGCCGGTATCTCTTACGGGTATCAGTGGATATTGAATAAGCGCTGGAGCATGGAAGCGACAGTCGGCGTAGGATATGCCCGCTTAAACTTTGATAAATACAACTGTGGCACGTGCGGAAGCAAAATCGGTAAGGAACACAAGAATTACTTCGGGCCGACTAAAATAGCCCTCAGCATTATATACGTTATCAAATAAGACAGCCATGAAAAAGAAACTTATATACTTTGTTCTGTGTATCGCCGTAGCACTGCCTGCCGGCGCACAGAAGCTTTATAACGATGCGATCAGCATCACGAATGCTTCCCTCTGGCAACAGGGAGAATCACTTTATATCGATATGCAGATTGATATGCGGAATCTGAAAGTCAGCAGCGACCGTACGCTGACGCTGACTCCTATACTGGCAGACGCCAGTCATAACGTAGCCTTACCCGATATCATCGTCAACGGTCATAGAAGGCAAAAGGCGTATATCCGCTCAATGACGCTGGACAAGATGGCCAATATGGAAATTCCTTATGACAAAAACGAAGTGATGACTTATACGCAGGTAATCCCCTATCAGCCGTGGATGGAGAATGCTTCACTGAATTTGGAAGAAGAACTGTGCGGCTGCGGCGGACACCAGGAAGTGGTGACACAAGAACCTATCCTGACCGGTGTTTCTACAGAAATCAAACGGCTCGCTGCCATCCGGCCTGTTTTTTCTTACATTCAGCCTCTAGCTGAAGTAGTAAAAGCACGTAGCGAGCAGTATGAGGCTCATCTCGATTTCCCGGTCAATAAATCCGTTATCCTGCCCGATTTTATGAATAATCAGACGGAGTTACGGAGTATTCAAGAGATGCTGACGAAAGTGATGAATGATAAAAAACTGACTGTAACGGGCGTATATATCGAAGGTTTTGCTTCTCCGGAAGGGGCCTTGAAGTTGAACGAGCAATTATCGAAGAGTCGTGCCGAAGCATTAAAGAGTTATCTGTCCGCCCGTGAGAATATAGCTGCAAATCTCTATCATGTCTCCTTTGGCGGTGAAAACTGGGATGGATTAGTGAAAGCTCTGGAGGCTTCTGATCTTAAAGAAAAGGAGACATTGCTCAGCATCATACGAAATACGAGTGATATCGCCCGCCGGAAAGAGGAAATTAAGAGACTGAATGGCGGCGCTCCTTATCGGACTATGCTGAAAGAGTTGTATCCGGCACTCCGCAAGGTGAACTGTCGTATTGACTACACGATCGCCAACTTCAAGGTGGAAGAAGGTAAAGAGATCATCAAGACTCAGCCTCAGTATCTTAGCCTGAATGAGATGTATCTCGTAGCCAACAGTTATCCCAAGGGCAGCGATGATTTTATCAATGTCTTCGATATAGCAGTACGTATGTATCCTACTGACGAAACAGCAAATCTGAATGCTGCTGCAGTCGCTCTGTCTAAGAAGGATTTGGGCAATGCACGGAAATATCTGGATAAGTCGGATAAACAGACTGCAGAATACGCTAACAATAATGGCATCTACTATCTGCTGAACGGTGAGACGGAACAGGCGATTGCCGAGTTCGGTAAAGCTGCTCAAAAGGGTAATGAGGCCGCACAATATAACTTAAGGGAAATAGAAAAGGTGGTAAAGATGAAAAGGGAATAATGATGCAGGGACACGACAAAACTTGTTATTTATTATGGACATTTCTCGACAAGATAAATAAGAAAAACTCCGATCCCGTTAAGAACCAGAGCTTTTCCTAATTATAAAAATCAAAAGAAGCGGTGCGTACGGGACTCGAACCCGTGACCCCATGCGTGACAGGCATGTATTCTAACCAACTGAACTAACGCAC
>PPYF01525017.1_pt1 | contig 70149 bp, 62 predicted proteins | sample 1559871 | NCBI WGS metagenome assembly PPYF01 (sample SAMN08240021, study PRJNA423297) | Human gut metagenome, whole genome shotgun sequencing project.
CCGGAGCTTGCGCTGCGGTTCGTCCCTTGCACCACCGTCGCGGGCCACTGCATCCTGCCCGCCGTCCCCGCCGCCCTCGCGTCAGCCCCGGCCCGGCCCCTCTACGCCGCTTTCTGCGACCTCCCACCCCCGCCGGGCGGCTGGGAGATGCTGGCGGGGGAGGAAGTGATGTGCTCAATCTAAGCCGGGAGAAGTCTCGCCGCCGGGGCATCCTTGCGTCAGTTTTGCTTTTACAATGTCTGGGAGGTATCTTTTTGATGCACCTTTTCTCATTTCTCCGCCGCCTTCTTCTCCTCCTCTCCTGCCCCTCCTCGGCGCATTATGTCGCCGGGGCGCCCAGTCTGCCGCCGCCGCTGACGCCGGAGGAGGAAAAGACCCTGCTCACCCGGATGATGGCGGGGGACCGCGCCGCGCGGGATGACCTCATCACCCACAATCTGCGGCTGGTGGTCTATCTCGCCAAAAAGTACGAGAACACCGGCGTCCCCGCCGAGGACATGATCTCCATCGGCACCATCGGGCTCATCAAGGCGGTCAACACCTTCACGCCGGAGCGGAACATCAAGCTGGCCACCTACGCCAGCCGCTGCATCGGCAACGAAATTCTGATGTACTTACGCAAAAGTTCCAACCGCCGCCAAGAGGCCAGCATCGACGAGCCCCTCAACGTGGACGGCGACGGCAACGAGCTTCTCCTCTCCGACATCCTCGGCAGCGACGAAGATCTGGTCAGCCAGCGGCTCGAACAGAACGCCGAGCGGGCCACGCTCCGCCAGTCGGTCGCGCTGCTCTCCCCGCGGGAGCGGCAGATCATGGAACTGCGCTTCGGCCTTGTGGACGGCGTGGAGCGCACCCAGAAAGAAGCCGCCGACGCCCTCGGCATCAGCCAGAGCTATATTTCCCGCCTTGAAAAAAGGATCATTCGGGAGCTGAAGAAAAAGCTGGAGGAGTAACTCCCCCAGTCTGCTTCGCATCCAGCCCCCTCACGGAGGGGGCCTAAGGCTCCCTCTCAGAGGGAGCTGGCATCGCGCAGCGATGTCTGAGGGAGTTTTTCCCACGCATCTTTCCCTCTCCCCCGCCCCATACTTCCGGTAACGTCAAAACGAAACCGGAGGGGCGTGGATGTACAACAAAGTGGAACTCTGCGGGATGGATACGGCCCAGCTTCCCATCCTGACCGAAGCGCAGAAACGGGAACTGCTGACCAAGGCCCACGCGGGCGACGCCGCCGCGCGGCAGGAGATGATCGAGGGCAACCTGCGGCTGGTGCTCAGCGTGGTGCAGCGGTTCACCCAGCGGGGCGAGAACCTCGACGACCTGTTTCAGGTGGGCTGCATCGGGCTCATCAAGGCCATCGACAACTTTGACCCCGCCCAGAACGTGCGGTTCTCCACCTACGGCGTGCCGATGATCATCGGCGAGATCCGGCGTTTTCTGCGGGACAACAACACCCTGCGGGTCAGCCGCTCGCTGCGGGACACGGCCTACAAGGCCATGCAGGCGCGGGAAACGCTGGAAAAGCAATTGGGCCGGGAGCCAACCGTGGACGAGATCGCCCGGCAGACGGGCCTTGCCCGCCCGGAGGTGACGGCAGCGCTGGAATCGGTGGTGGAGCCCCTCAGCCTTGAAGAGCCTCTCTACACCGACGGCGGCGACGCGATGTACGTCATCGACCAAGTGCGCGACCCGGACGGCGAGGACAGTTGGATCAGCGGCCTCGAATTCCGCGAGACGGTGGCCGCCCTCACCCCGCGCGAAAAGCGGATCATGGAGCTGCGCTACCTCAAGGGCGAGACCCAGATGGAGGTGGCGCGGGAGATCGGCATCAGCCAAGCGCAGGTCAGCCGGCTGGAAAAGGCCGCGCTGGAACAGTTCCGCACTCACCACTAGCAGCAAAAGCGGCGCACACCTTATTTATAAAGGAATGCGCCGCTGCTTTTATTTTTTGCTGTATTTCCGGCGGGTGGCCGCCCCTCCCCGCAGGTGCCGCTCAGCCTTGTTCCGGGCCAGCACGGCCTGTACCCGCCGGAACAGGGCGGGGTCCACCTTCCGCAGCCGGGCCGAAACGTCCTTGTGCACGGTGGATTTGCTGCACCCGAAGGCCCGCGCCGCCGCCCGCACCGTCGCGCTGTGCTCCGCAATGTATTCTCCCAGCAGCGCGGCCCGCTGCTCCGGTTCCACTTTCATGTCCCGTCCCCTCCTCCGCAAGACTCCTTGGTAAAAAATATGAGGCGGAGTGCGCCAATATGCCCGCCGGGGCTTGACTTTTGGCCGCAGGCGGCTATACTGAAAGCGGACATGAAAACAGGGGCGCCGAAAGGCTGAGATCCGCACCGTGCGGAGTACCCTTGAACCTGATCCGGGTAATGCCGGCGTAGGTAGTTTGCGAAACGTTCCCATCTTTCACAAACGAAGCCTCTGCGTCTGCTGTTGCGGACGCATTTTGTTTTTGTGTACTATTTTCAGAGGAGCGAATCCAAAATGTCGAAAACTTATTCCAAGACCCGCATTCTGGTGGAGTGCGCGCTGATGATCGCCATCGGCACCGTTCTGTCCAACATCAAGATCTTCACGATGCCCAACGGCGGCAGTGTCACCCTGCTGAGTATGCTGCCCTTCGTGCTGGTGTCCTTCCGCCACGGCGTGAAGTGGGGCCTGTTCACCGGCTTCGTCAACGGCTGCCTCCAGATGCTGCTGGGCTTCTGGGCACCCCCGACGCCCACCTTCCTGTACTTCCTCGGTGAGATCCTGCTGGACTACATCGTGGCCTTCATGGCGCTGGGCACCGCCGAGCTGTTCGCCCGCCCCTTCAAGAACCGGATGGTCGGCGTGGCCTTCGGCACCTTCATGGCCGGTTTTCTGCGCTTCATGTGCAGCTTCCTGTCCGGCGTGCTGGTCTGGGGCAACCTAAACGAGGGCCTGAGCGCTTGGACCTACAGCTTGGTCTACAACGCCAGCTACATGCTGCCGGAGACCCTCCTCACGCTGGTGGCCGCCGTCCTGCTCATCAAGGTGGCACCCCAGATCTTCGACCGCCAGTACGCTGCGAACTGATCTTTTGAATTTTCCACGCACCATCGCGCCCCGGCAGCTTTACCGTCTGCCGGGGCGCTTTTTTGTGCGGAAATTTGCAAAATGGTGTTGACAACTCCTCTCCCGGCTGGTATAATAACTCACGTCGCAAGACACTGAACCGAATATGTGGGGGATTAGCTCAGCTGGGAGAGCGCTTGCATGGCATGCAAGAGGTCAGCGGTTCGATCCCGCTATTCTCCACCATATAGTAGAGCAACGAGAATTTGATCATTTTTTACTTTGAATACTGTACAATGGAGGTGAAAGAAAAATGGCAAATAGAAGCCCCAAAAGGAGATTGACGAGAAAGATGGAACAAATCAAAAAAAGAATGATTGTTTTTTCCTCGCAAGAAAATATAAGTCTGGCTGAAGCAATTCAAAGAAATTTATATATAGGTACATATACAACGAGAGTTTGGACGAATGGCTTCTTTGCACTTTCGCAATCATATATTTCTAATTTCCAAGATATTCAGTATGAGTATGATTTTGCTGTCGTTATCTGTGGTGCAGATGATGCAGTAGTAACACGTGGAAAAAAGAAGAAAATGGCAAGGGATAATGTTTTACTTGAACTTGGAATGTGCATTAGCAGCTTTACGTTAAATCGAGTGATTATTGTAAAACACAAAGATATTAAACTGCCGTCTGATTTGGATGGGATTTCGGCTATTGAATATAATGAATTAGAGACTGACAATATAGACGCTATTGCAGGCACGATTTGTTCACAGATAACCAACTATGTGGAACGAAACAAGTTTTCTAAGAGACAGTATGGCAAGCTTTCGTGGGATGAATATTTTCATTACATGAAAAAAGTAATAGGAGAATTAGGCCAGTCTATACCGCTTGGGGGATATGAGTATGATGCAATTATTGGAATAAACCGCGGAGGATTGATGGCAGCTGACTTGATTGCACGAGAAAATGCACAAAATATTCCCGTTCTTCCGCTTTTTGCAGATCGCAGGAGTGGAAATTCGAGTTTTGTTTCCTCTGGGCTTTTTGTGTCAAATGAAGAGTTGTTAAAATGTCTTGATAACGCCAAGATTTGTAATATCTTGCTGGTTGATAGCTTTACTAGAGATGGCATATCGGTGATTGAAGGAAAAAAATATCTGCAAAATCTTTTTCCGGACAAAGTAATTAAGTCGGCAGTAATTTATGCGAATAGTCGGCTGCCAGAGGATATTCTTAAAAATATTGACTATACTGGCAATAGTAAAGACTTGGATGGAAAAAAACTATCGCTGGATTAGTGTGAATGCGCGGGCGACACAACAATTGTTGAAATAGTGAATCTTGTAAGATTGAACGGAATTATCTAAAAGGTACGGCACCACACTGCACTTTATGCAGTGTGGTGCCTCTTGTATATGGTAAAAATGCCGACGCGCTTTCTTGTGTTGCAGGATATGGCGCGCTAGAATGAAAAAATAGCGAAAAGGTTGTTGGTATGAAACACAAAAAGCAACACTATTTCTGGTGCTGTGGACAAAAGATGAGTCAATGAAGGAGAAAAATCCTTTGTTTTCGGGGAAATAAGTTCTTCGCCGTTGGGGTGATGAACAAATTGTTTTTATGAGGTAAAAGAACTGCCTCTGCAAGAAAAACTATCATTTATGAATTGACTAAAAATTACTATTTAATAGATTTTGATTTTGAAATCTTTCTCATACGGTTATGTGGATTTCGGAATCGAAAAGGTGTTTTTCGTGAATCAATGATAAATATCGTCCATCCTCGCACCTTTGTGTGGGGGGTGCGTGAGTGCGTGGTTCGGGAGAGCGCTTGCATGGCATGCAAGAGGTCAGCGGTTCGATCCCGCTATTCTCCACCAAAAAACCACTGCACGAACGTTGTGCAGTGGTTTTCTTTTTTTCCTCATATGAACAACACCCCATCCGCGCCTTTTTTGCAGAAAAACCGCGATCTTTAACGTTCCCCGCCGGAGCTTTCCTGCTCCGGCACCAGCTTGCAGACCAGCTTCACCATCACCGGCGTCAGCGGTAGCCAGACCAGCGTGCACGCCCCATTGAACAGGGTGTGGGCGTTGGCGATCTGCCGCGCAATGATCTCCAGCTCCGGCCCCTTGGGGGAAACAGCCTCCACGAGCTTTGTCATCCACGGCAGGGCCAGCAGACAGACCACGCTCCCCGACAAATTGAAGCAGCAGTGGGCAGCGGCGGTGCGCTTGGCATCCTGCGGCTGGCCGAGCGCCGCAAGGATGGCGGTGATGGTGGTGCCGATGTTGTCCCCCAGCAGGATGGGCAGGGCCCCCGCCAGCCCCAGCACGCTGTGGATGCCGTCCGGCCCGGCCTGTTGGGCTGCCCGCTGGAGCACCGCGATGGTGGCCGAACTGCTCTGCACCACCAGCGTCATCCCTGTGCCCAGCGCAAGGCCCAGCAGCGGGGCCCGGCGCACCTCGGCCATCCACCGCAGAAACACCGGGCTGACCGCCAGCGGAGCCATGGCACCGGACATGACTTCGATGCCGTCGAACAGCAGCCCGAAGCCGAACACCGCCAGCCCCAGCTGCCGGGTCGGCTCCCGCCGGGCCAGCGACCAGACCAGCACCCCGATGAACAGCAGGGGGAACACCCAGTCCTCCAGCCGGAAGGCCACCAGCTGCGCCGTCATAGTGGTGCCCACATTGGCCCCGAACACCACGGCCACCGCCTGTGGCAGCCCCATCAGCCCGGCGCTGACGAAGCCGATGACCATTACCGTGGTGGCCGAGCTGCTCTGTAAAACGCTGGTGACAGCCAGCCCCGCCAGCGCCCCGGTCAGCGGCGTGCGGGTGACCCGGCGCAGGAAGCCCCGCAGCCGCTCCCCCGCCGCTTGCTGCAAAGCCCGGCTCATGGTCGTCATGCCGTACAAAAACAGCGCCAGCCCACCGGCCAGCCCAAACAAACTGCGGACCCAATCTTCCATGTGCGATCCCCCTTCCCAGTCGGATAACACAAAAATACTCGCCTTCCAGCGGGAAAGCGAGTACATTTTGGGTCTGATTTACGGATCGGTGCGGACGCAGCGCAGCGCATACCGGGCCTGACCGCCGGTGGTGCAGGTGAAGAGGGTCAGGTCCCAGTCGTCGCCGGAGGACTTGACGGTCATCTTCTCGATCTGGGTCGGCTGCAGGACCTCCCCCGCGCTGACCTCGTAGTGCCACGTTTTGCCGTCCATGTCCACGAACAGCACCTCGGTGCCGACGGCCAAGTGCTTGATGGGGCTGAAATGGCGGGCGTAGTTGTGGCCCGCCACCACCAGATCGTCGGCGGCAAGGGAGCCGGCATACCGCCCCGGCGCGATCTTCAGGCCGGGATAGCTCCACTGCTTCATCACCGGCAGCGCCAGCCCGATGGACGGGATGGAGACATAGCCGATGTAATCGTAGCCGTCAATAAAGGTGACGGTCATACCGGCGGGTTCTTTGGCGGTGGCCGACGCCGCTTCGCCCTCGCCGGGCAGGAGGGTCTTGGGCTGCTCAAGGGTCTCTTCCAACTGGTCCAGCACGGCATCCGCCGCCTTCTCGGCGCGGGCATTGTCCCACTGGTTGTAGCCGAAGAGTCCCGCAGCCCCCAGCAGCGCCAGCACGCCCAGCGCAATAAAGAGGGTGCCCAGCTTACTTTTCATCCTTGCGGGTCCCCTTCTTGAGCTTGATCCCCGCCGCCACCAACACCACGCCGGTCACTGCCAGCACCGGGATCGGCCAATTCAACTGGCCGGTCTGGGGCAGACCGTGGGCGCCCATGACATAGCCGTTGGGGTTGTCCGGGCTGGGGGCTTCCGGGTTCAGGTAGATCTTTTCCCCGTGGGCGCCGAGGACCCAGCCGTCCGGGTTGTCCGGGCCGGGAGCCGCCGGGGTATTGGGGTTTTCCTCGCCCGGCTTGTCGGGGGTATCCGGGGTGTCCGGGGTGTCGGGCGTATCGGGGGGTTCGGGGGTCTTCTTGGCCGCAGTGCCGACCTTGGGCAGGGCGTCCACATCGTAGACGTAGCTGCCGTTCTCCTGAATCGGGACCGACACAAGGAACGGGTTGATGACGTTGTAATTCTCCGCCGCCGTGGTCTGAACGACCAGATACAGGCCCACCTCAAGGTCGCCGAACTCGGCTGCGCCGAGGTCGCTGATCTCCACGGTAGTGGACTCGGCAGTGGCGGCGATCTTCTCGGCAAGCCGGCCCGCCAGCTCCCCCTCCGACAGATCCCCCAGCTCCACGCCGCAGTCCTCGAAGCCGTTGGTGTACACAAAGCTCAGGTTGGCGTTGTCCTTTTGGACCTTGGCCACGCGGTACAGGGTCAGCGTGCCGCCGCCCACCGCCTCGGATGTTTCGCTGTCGTAGAGCGACACCTTGATGGAACCGGTGCGGCTCAGATCGACCACTTCGAGGGCAAAGGCCGGAGCCGTGCACCACACCAGCAGGGTCAGCGCCGCAAGCACAGCGGCCAGCCGTTTACGGATGCTCTTCATGATGGTTCTCCTCTCGCTGATTTTTGCGTTTGCGCAGACGCGGCACGGCCAGCATGACCACCAGCATCACCAGCAGCATGGGCACAGCCAGTGCCGGGGCCACGATAATGGGCTCGATGCGGAGCGCGTCCGCCGTTACGCGGATGTGTTTCTGGTTTTCCGCGTTCTCGATCCGCTTGCCGCGCACCAGAAGGCGGTGGGTGTTGATGCCGTAGGGGGTACAGGTCATCAGGGTGACGTAGTCCTTGCCCTCCACCGGCTGCAAAAGATCGGTCTCGGTGGGCAGGACGATGGAGATCTGATCGACCTCATAGGTCAGCACCCGGTCCAGCACCGTGATGGTGAAGGTGTCGCCCGCTTCCAGCTCATCCAGATTGGTGAAGAGCTTGGCGCTGGGCAGCCCGCGGTGGGCCGAAATGACGGCGTGGGTGCCCGCGCCGCCCACCGGAAGGCTGCTGCCCTCTAGATGGCCCGCCGCCACCTGCAAAACGCCGTCGCTGGTGCCGTGGTAGACGGGCAGCTCCACGCCGATCTTGGAGATGGTGATGTACCCCATGATGCCGGTACCGGAGACGTCGAGGGTGTCGGTGTAGCCGCTCACCTCTTCGGGCCGGTAAAAGGCATCGGGCGTTTCGGCCAGCCGCCGGTTGTAGTCGTCGGCGGCGTCAAAATAGGCCTGATAGTCCACGTCCGACAGGTTTTCAACCTCTTCCGAGTAGCTCGCCACAGCGCGCGACTGGTTTTTCTGGTTGATATAGTCACTGACGGTCGGATATAACATCACGGATAGACCCACGAGAAAGATCAATATTAAAATGATGTTGCTGCGATTCTTTTTCATGGGCTACTCCCTAATGTTATAAGGATATGTTCGGGGCAGATGCCCTCTTATTTCGGGGGAGCGGCCGGCTCCCGGTTGGTTTTACTTGTTTTCCATCCGCTTCTTCGCGATGAGCAGCACAGCCGCTGCAACCATCAGCCCGCCGCCGATCAGATAGAAGATCGTGGTGCCGATGCCGCCGGTCGTGGGCAAAGTCGTACCTGCGTTGTTCAGGACCTTGATTGTACCGGTGCTGTTCGTGCCATAAGAAACCTGACCCTTGCTGGGGTCCGTCGCTCCCTTAATTGTGAACGAAATTGCAGAATCCAACTTGTTATAGCCCTTGGGTGCCTCAACCTCTTCCAGAGCGTAAGTACCAGAGTCCAGACCCTCAAACTTGATTTCACCAGTTGCCGGGGTTTCAACTACTTTTACCAGACCCGCTGCATCCGCAACATCCCAGCCCTCAAATTTGTAAACCTTTTTGGCATTGTCATATTTGAAGGAAGCAACATTACCTCCGTTCTTAACTTGGAACTTTGCACCGGCCAGCGGGACTTCACTACTGTCACTGCCCTTCGTGTACTTCTTCACGTCAAAGCCCCAGACATAAGTGGTGGTCTGGCCGCCCTGAGCCGTGCCGTTTGTGCCATACTTCAGGATTGCGCTATTCGTATTGCCAGTAGTGCCGACAACTGCCTTTTCGTTGATCTGTGCCCAGTAAGTAATAACGACTTTGTCGTTGGTTTTCAGGACGTCATCCTTAAACTTTACTTCAAACGCACAGCCATCCCCAAGGCCCTTAGCAACCACTTCGTAACCGGAAGTAAGATCGTCGCCATTGCGCGTAACCTTCAGGGATTGTGCGCCCTCATTGACAAAGGTCAGGCCAGCAGACATCGTATCGTGGGCAACATAGTTTGACGGCGTACCATCAACAACATTGATCGTAAGCTGGAACTCGACATAATCGCCAATGGCCGCATCGTTTGTGTCACCAAAGTCACTGCCTTCCTTGACTTTCTTCTCAATGGTCGGTTTGCCGTTCTTTTCGTTGATGGTGACGTTCGGGTTCGTGGAACCCAGCGAACACACAACAGGGTTCACCTCAGCCCAGCCATCGGGGACGACCAGATAGTAGCCTAATTTTACTTCTTGCTCAACTTTGCTTCCGGTTGCTTTCACACTATAATCAATCGTCTTATCGCTAACTGCTTTTGCCGCTTCTTCTGCAAACTTCTTTGCAAAGTCACCATTATCTGCTTCTTTCTTTAAAACAGTAACCGTGTCATCTGCGTTGACCGTAAAGTAAGTTTTCCACTGGTCGTCGCTTACAAAATCTTTCCATTCGGTGTTCGTTTTGTAAACAACACCAGTATAGGGACTATCGCTCGTATGGGTCGCAATCTCCATAATGCGATAGAACTTATACGTCACGCCACTGACCGCATTATTGATCGTGATCTTGCCCGTTTCAGGCGTCGCCGCACCAGTGCTCTCCGGCGTGTCCGCAAACGCTGGAACCGCCATCGCCAGCACGAGAGCCAGCGCGGCAAACAGTGCCATGAATCTCTTCATGTGTTTCATTTTCTTCGTCTCCTTGTGAAATAAATCCATTTCCAATTTGCTTCTTTGGGCTTCCAAGCAATCCCAAAATCTGTGCTTCTTGTGGTGATCTGTGCTCCGCCCGCAGGGGCGGGAGGGTCACTCGCCCCTCCTTTCCTGCCTGCGTTTCCTGCGGTATCCACCCACCAGCGCGGCACCCATCAGCACCGCACCGGCGGTGGTGTACGGAGCCGTACCGGTGGAACCGGTCGCCGGGAGTTCGTAACCGGGGGCGCTCTTGCGGTTGGTCACAGTGATGGTGGCACCGGGCAGGGCCGCATTGTTTTCGCCCGTGCCGCTGACCACTTCGTAGCCATCCACAGTGTCCTCGACAACGTAATACTGGGTATCGGGGTCAAGGTCGGTGAAGGTTCCGCTCCAATTGTTCCCTGCATTTAACTTCAGAGACAAACTCGTTGCTTCGCCTTTACCATCAGCAATTTTATAGAGGTGTACCGTAATTTCCGGCAGATTCTCCGTCAGCGAGCTACTATCCGAATCCTGCCACTTCTTCACGACATCCAGCGTCGTTTCGGTGCGCTTCTTCGTGTTGGTGACCGTCACGGTAGAACCGGTGGGTGCGGCGTTCAAGTCGGTGTGGCTGTAAGTCACCTTAAAGCCCGCAGTCTGCGGCTCTTCAACGACATAATACTGTGCATTTTCATCCAACCCGGTGAACTGACCCTTCCAGTAGTTGCCAGCGTTCAATTTTAAGGTTTTACCATCGACCTTCTCGCCACCACCAGAAGCGTTCATCTTATAAAGCTGAACCGTGATGCTCTCCGGTAGGTCTGCATCTTTCAGTGCGGTCTTACCGTTTTCAGCAAGCCACTTCTTTTCGACCTTCAGCCAGCCGGACTTTTGCATGTTCTTGATGACCACGGTATCGCCGCTGGTAAAGCCGGTATGCGTTTCCTTGCCATTCAGATCGGTATAGGAAACATTGTAGCCAGACGGTACGTTGTCCTCTTTCACGGCGTAGGTGTAGTTGTCGTCCAAGGGGGCATCGGGGGTAGGCGTCTTCGAGGTATCCGGATAGATATACGTCCAGTTGTTACCCGACGAGAGGGTGATGTCGGCCGACCAACTCGTATCTTCCTGACCGGTCGTCTTATCCGCACGGGTCAGTTTAACGGTAATGTCGTCATGCGAAACATTTGTCTCCTGCTTACCGTTTGCATCCTGCCACACCTTGCAGATGGTGATCTTCTTTGCAGTATTTTCAACGTACATCTGTTCCGTCTGGTTGGCTGCAACGAAGGTGATCTGCGATTCTGCAACGCCGGAATCCTTTACAACCTTGGCGATCGCTTCGTCATTCTCTGTCTGATTTGCATTCAGCATCAGGAAATAGTGGAAGGTGCTGTCGCCGATGTAACCTTCGGGCTCCGCGGTCTCTTCGAGCATGTAGAGCACGCCTCGGTTGACATTTACAATATTTTCTTTCACCTGATCCGTGTACCGGAACAGGATCTGGCCGTCTGCATCTGTCGTGTAGTTACCATCGGCCTCACTCCACTTGCTGCCGTCCCAATGGGTCAGTTTGAACGTTGCACCCGGCAAGGTGTTATTGTACTTGTTCCGTTCCACCTTGAGCAATTGCAGGGTGTTGGTATTAGTCTGCGAAGCGGTGCCGCCGCCTCGTTGATAATCATACTGGTAACTGTTGTTGGTTTCACCGTGCCCGAACATATCCACCTTGTTGCTGATTTGGAACTCCTGACTTCCCACGTTGTTATCGCCTACAAGGAAGCGGTACTCATACGTCAGCTTATAGTGGCAGCCATCCGGGACGGCAAACGTCATCTTATAGACTTTGTTCGTTCCGTCAGTCTGCATCGGCTCAAGGGTAAAGCGCCGCAGGTCGGTTGTTGTTACATCCTCACACCGCCAATCGACACATTTTTCCAGCTTGACGCTCTTCCGGATGATCTCGGCATCAATCTTGGCGGGGATCGTCAGGGTATCGTGCAGCTCCAGCTCGCTGCCCGGTGTAGGCAGCCACTGCTTGCTGTCCTTGTTGATCTCAACGGTATAGGTCGCGGCATTCTGATCACTGCTTGGTTGGGCAGTCTTCCACAAGCCGAAATCCGTGCGTTCTACCGTAACATCGGCTGTCTTTGCTTCCTCTTCTTTATCCCACTTTGCAATGTTTGTATAAGTATGTTGGGTAAAATGGATGTCTTCCCATCTGTCATCGTCCACTCGGACGCCGAAAATGATGGCAATATCGTACCCTTCCGGATTATTTTTCTGCGCCTCTTTTAGGTTCTTCAAAGTGAAGGTCAGCGTCTGTTCCTGATTCTTTTCATACTCAGTAGAGTCCACCGTAAGATAACCCTTACCTTGGCGGCTAGCATCGTCCGTATTGCTCCGACCACTCAACGGGAACAAACTCTCATTGGCATTCACGCCGCTTTCTTTACTCTTCGAAAATCCAACATAGTACGAACAGTTCCAGCCCGTACCAACGGACGCAGTAAAGTTTTCATACTTCAGTCCCTTCGGCAAGGTATCGGTCACCGTTACGGTATCATCTGTTACATTTTTCAAAATCAGTTTGAACCAGATGATTTTTCCATACTCGACTGTTGCATTCTCCGAGAAACCGGAATTCGCATTATCGCAAACATACTTTTTCAGTTCTGCCTTGCCCGCCGCCGGTTTGGTGTAGCTGGAGTCTGCCGAAGCGACTGTGCCACTGCATTCAACCTTATTGGTCACCGTAAGCGTTTTGCCAGCCTCCAGCGAACTCACATCTTCCACATAGGAAGAATAAGGTTCCGCATTCAACTGAGTAATCACAAGGTCATCATCCGTGGTGCCCGTCCAGTCAACCGTAATGTTGAAGGAGGTCACTTCACCGGCATCCTCCGTTACCTCATTTCCGTCAGCATCGTAATATGTAATGTTGATCTTTACGCCGTTGAATGTCGATTTTGTAAGGTCGCTGTACCATGCCGTACCGGACGTTTCCCCGCTGACCCAGTAAAACTTTATGCCTCTCTTCAACTGTGTGTCCAACTCACTCTTGACGGCATAGTGCTTCAGCCCGGTTGCTTCCACGCCACCAATGGTCGGCTTTTGGAATGTATCCGTTATGGTGAAGGAATTCTTTTTGCCCACCGATGCGTCCGTGCGGACTGCAATACTCCACTTTTTTTCCTGCATTTTACCGGTGCTGACCGTTTCCAGCTTGCGGCTGGAGTTCTTCAGCACCAGCAAATCTCGCACCGCGCCTTTCACGGTTCCCTCAGCATGGTATTCTTTCTCTCCTTTCTTTACATCTACCCCATTTATAACATCCTTGGTTCCGTCCGTTCCATCCGGCATGGTGGTATAGTAAATAAACTGATATTTTGTCCCCGTCGAACCTTCGGGGAATGTATAGGTAAAGCCTGTTTTCTCTGTATTTATCGTACCATACTGCTGTTTACCATTGACCTTAAAATCCTCGAATTTCTGCGACGATTCCTTCCATTCTTGAATTTTAACCCTGTCTCCCGCACGGATGGTGATTCCGCTGGTTTCAAGGGTATCGTTAACTACATAGTCCTTCAAATCGCGGCCATTGGGGTTATTGATCGTAACCGTCCACGCGATTTTGCCAAGCGACTTATCCGAGCTGTAAGCTCCATTAATTTTACCTGTCTTCTCAACCGTAATGTCATCACTGCTGAGCGATTTCTTTTCAGTATCGGTCGACACATTCTCTCCCGACGTTGCCTTCGCGGTGTTATCGACCACGCCCCATTTATCGCTATATGCACCTGAATGGCGAACCTCATAAAGATACGTCAGCTCGTAAAACTCACCCTTATCAAGCGGCTCAAGGTTCTCGATCTTAAAGCTCTTGCCATCGCTTGCAAATGTAAGCTTGCCCGTCAGATCAACCTCGGTTCCGTCCTTTTTCGTCAGCTTGAAAGAGCCTGTATCATAGCTGCCGGTCAAATTGTAAAGGTTCGTGATCACATCGTCGATTTTGACCGGCTGCCCGGCGGTGCCGTTCTCCGACGACACTTTGACCGTATACTTGAAATAGGTCTTGCCGCCTTTCTCTACCACTTCCGCCGCAGCCGTTTTTTCCGTTTTGATATCGCTATTCTTTTTCAGGGTGAAGTGCGCATCGTCCGAGAACTTGATATCCTCGCTGGTACCGGTACCGTTTGCAACGATATAGCCACTGACGTTGATGTTCGCTCTGAAAGTCCCCGTATAATCAAAACCTTGCACACCATCGTCAAAGGTAATAACTGCCAGACCGTCTGTATTCACGTTCAGGCGGCCAATGACTTTGGACGGGTTGTCTTCATCGTAAATATTTTCCGTTACCTGCTTGACCAGCCTATAAGGCAGTTGATAGTAAGCCTTGTTGCCGTTCGTGGTATTTTTATGAAAGGTGCCCTCCGGCACCTTTTTCATATTCAATACAAGGCAAACTTCCGTGCCCTCCTGAATCGTTGAACCATTAGGAACCCCTTCCCAGTTGTTTCCATCCGGCTTATATTGGAGCGTAAAGGTCAGGCCCAAACTTTTTTGAACATCTGAATCATTCAAATTGACCGCTGGTGGATTAATGTTAAAAATATCATCTTCGCTCGCATCCACCGCCGCCGCATCCATTTCCTCTGTCGGCTGCACTGCGATCTCATCGTCATGGCTGCCGTCGCGGTCGTCGGCCTCGCCCACGTAGTTGTCGTAAGCCTGATCCACGAGGATGGTGCTGGTGACATCGGTGAAGGGAACGGTCACTTCCGCGACAGCGCCCTCGACGGCACCAGAAATAACGGTCAGCGAATCGTCGCCTACCGTCTCCACGATGCCGATGGTCTCGTCGTCGGCAGTTCCATTTTTATGATAGGTGACCACATCGCCGGGGATGGCTTCGTAAGCCGCATCTTCGCCCTCGGTGAGGTAGGCAAAGCCCATGGTGTCCATATCGGCGCGCAGCGCCTCCAAGCCCAAGCGCTGCGGGATCTCCGTCTTCGGGATGCCCGCATAATGCTGGCAGAACGCGATGAACGCGACGTCCCAATCGGCGTAGGGGTTCCCGTAGAACGCACCATAGCGGGTGTAATGGTGGACGTCGATGATGTCGCCCAGTGCCTCGTCGGTCTGGAAGTTCTTTTCGCTTTCCTTGTAGCCAAGCTGCTCCTGTGCCACGGCCAGCAGGGCCTCGTTCCAGTTATCGCTCAGGCCGACGCTGTATTTTTCCCAGTCGTCGTCGGTCTCCACGTCGGCGCTATAGTCCGCAAGGCACGCCAGCGTGTGCGTGTGTTCGGGGATGGTGCAGGTCAGCACCTTCTCATAGCACGCCTCGGTGTGGTGATGGAGCACCGGCTCGGAAACGGCCTCGCTGCTGCTGTCGTCCGCCACAGACGTGGCGGTGTTGGTATCTTCCAGCGCCGCAATGCCGTCCTCGTCTGCCGCCGTACCGTCCGAGAGCACTTCGCCCTCTTCGTAGCCGCAGACCAGCTTTTCCTCGGTCTCCGTCTCAGTGGTGTAGCAGTCGTCCGTGTGGGTGTGTTCTTCCAAGCCGCAGATGAAGTCACCTGTATCGGGATCTATGCAGTAGTCATTGTGGGTATGTTCTTCTTCGCCGCAGGTCAGTTCCTTGTGCTCAACAAGCACGGTCTCGTAGCAGTCCGCCGTGTGGTGGTGCACCTCCGGCTCAGTCTCTTCCGGCTCCGGCTCTTCCGGCTCGGCTTCCGGCTCTTCCGTGGTCGGCTCCGAGTCCACGGAAAAGGCGGAGTCCGGGTCTTCCGGCTCGCCTTCCTCGTAACCGCAGACCAGCTCCTCGGTATAACAGTCGTCGGTGTGGACGTGCTCCTCCATGCCGCAGTAATATTCGCTGTCGGTGGTCAGCGCCGTGCCCACCTGATGCAGCCGCCAGCTGACCGAGAGTGATGTCAGCATCGCAAGCACCAGCAGCATCGCCGTATAGCGCCGCGCTCTCAGGCGCTGCGCCCGCAGCTTCTGCATGATCTCATTGAACCGATTCCCCATCATGGCACCTCCTTAGTGCACCCATGAAAGACGTGACAAGGGCCATACCCTCAAGAACACCTTGCCGACGATCTGGCTTTTGTCCACGCAGCCGATGACGGTGCTTCGGCTGTCGATGGAAGTCGAACGATGGTCGCCCATCACGAAATAGCGATTTTCCGGCACCTGATACGGGAACTTGAGGTCGCACTCGCCCAGCGCGAGTTCATCGACGTAAGGCTCCTCCAGAGCCTCCCCGTTCACCGTAACAACGCCGCGCCGGTCGATGGAGATCACATCCCCCGGCCCGCCGATGATCCGCTTGAGCAGGAGCTTATTCTGCCAATAAAAACCGCACAGATCGCCGGTTTTCATATCATCGGTCTTGAGCAGCAGCAGGACATCCCCGTTCTGCAAGGTCGGGTTCATGCTGTCGCCCGACACCTGCAGCACCGGCAGGAGGAGGGTCGCCAGCAGCACCGCCGCCGCAGCCACCACGACCAGCGCGTAGACCGTGCTTTTCAGTACCCGCACGTAGCGGTTCCGGTATTCCAGACGCTGCCGTTCCTTGTCCACTTCCTCCATGGAGGGGATCGTGGCCAGTTTCACGTGTCGTCCCTTCATTCTGCGTCCGCACCTCCGTTATCCGCAGACTGCGGTGGTTCACTGGGCAGGGGCGGATTCATTGCCTTGACCGATTCCAGATACGCATCGGCAGCGGCCTGAGCCGCTTCGAACACCTGATGCAGCGCCAGCGACGCTTCCGCGATGGAACCGGCATGCTCCAGCCGCAGGGTGCGGTCGTCCAGCTGCTTCTGGAGCGCCGCGTTCTGCTGTTCCAGCTCTTCTTCGTGCTGCTTGAGCGCGTAGATGATCTCGATCAATTCGGTGCGGCTCATCCGCCGCAGTTCACGTTCCGCCATGTAGTTTATCTCCCTAACGGATGATTGTCATAATTACCCAGTTACTACAGTTGATTATAGCATCGCTCTTCTATTTTCGCAACGGGTTTCGTGAAAAATATCACTGATTTTCGGCGTCTGAAAGCCCGATTTTTGCCACTTTCGGCGCAAAAAACGCATCCGCTTTTTTGCGGATGCGTTTCTCAGACATTTTAGGAAATTTCGTTTAGTTTTTGCCGGTCAGCTTGAAGTTGTTCAGAGCCTGAATGGTGGTGACGATGACCTTGACGTTGTTGACGATGGAGCTGCCAGCGGAGAAGACGCGGGCGATGTAGTTGAACAGGATGCCGACATTCGTGAAGATCAGCCAGCCCTGCGTGTCCGTGATGGAGCCGCCGTTCAGGTAGACCATCTCGTTCTCGTCGATCGCAGCGTAAGCGGCGGGCAGTTTGATTTCGTTGTTCATCATAGTAAGGAATCCTCGCTTTCAAAATTTCAAGATAACTCTAGGCAAAAGCTGACCGTTTCAGCCGTGCAGCGCTACCAGCGTGATTACAAGAATGGTCGTACCAACGATCAGGACTTCGCCCATATGTTCTTCGATTTTAAAGGTCTTAGCGGGTTTTGTCTCCTCTGGCTGTGCAGCCGCGGCGGAAGAAGAACTGCCGTCCGCGACCGTCCAGTGAGCGTAGATCGTCTGACCTTCTTCTTTGAAGTTGTACTTGCTCACCTTGATCGCGGTGCCGCCCACGATATCCTCATACCAGCCATCAAAGGTGTAGCCTTCCATGGTAGGCGTCGGCAGACTGGACGCACGGTAAACGTCGTTGTACTTGTAAACGTACACCTGCGTCGGCACACCGATACCGCCCTGCGGCTCCAGATAGATGGTGTGATATTTTTCTGCGGCAAACGCCAGCGGGGTCATGCAGCAGAACACTGCCAGCGTTACGACCCCCAGCATCAGCCTCTTCAGAAATTTCTTCATGTTGCGGCCTCACTTTCCAAACGTTCCGGGAACGCCACACCCTTCCCGGATATGACGTCTCTATATAGGTTATACGATAAACGGCCCGTTTTGTCAATTGCTTCCTGTGAAATTTTGCAATTGTTTTGTCGTTTGTGGAAAAAGGGTCCGGTTTCAGGATTCGGTCTCAAAAAATTCCTTGACCAGCTTGACCACCGTGCCGGAAAGCAGCAGCAGCGCGATGAGATTCGGGATGCTCATCAGGCCGTTGAAGGTATCGGCGATGTTCCACAGCAAGCCGAGGTCCACCGTCGCGCCCAGAATGGCCACGAAAGAGTAGACCACGAGGAAGGGCCGCACGACCTTATCCGTCTTGCAGAGGAACTCGATGCAGCGGGAGCCGTACAGGCCCCAGCCGATGATGGTGGAGAATGCGAAGCAGCACAGCGCCACCGCCGTAAAGATGGACGACCAGCCGCCGTAGGTGGAGGTGAATCCGGCGATGGTCAGCTCGGCACCGGCGGCAGAGCCGTAGTTCACCGGCACCCCGCTGCACAGGATGACCAGCGCGGTCAGGGTGCAGATGACGATGGTATCGGCAAAGACTTCGAAGATACCGAACATTCCCTGCTTGACCGGCTTGCGGGTGTCGGCACAGGCGTGGGCGATGGAGCCGGTGCCCAGACCGGCCTCATTGGAGAAGATGCCGCGGGAAACGCCCTTCTGCATACTGAGGAAAACGCTGCCGATGGCACCGCCCGTGAAGGCCCGTGGGTCAAACGCGCCGCCCACGATGGAGGCCAGCACCGCCGGGAAGCGCCGGATGTTCAGGATGACAACGCCCAGCGCCAGCACCACATAGAACAGTGCCATAAAGGGCACCAGCTTTTCGGTGACACTGCCGATCCGCTTGATGCCGCCCAGCAGCACCATGGCTACCAGCATGGCCACCAGCACGCCCGCCACAAGGTTGACGGTGGAGAGCATGCTCTTGCTGAAGTCGCCGTAGGCGGTCAGGGCCGAGTCGATGGCCGTGACGATGGTGTTCACCTGCGTGGCATTGCCGGTGCCGAAGACGGTCAGCACGCCGAACAGCGAATAGAGCGCCGCCAGCCAATGCCAGTTTTTGCTCAGGCCATTTTTAATGTAGTACATCGGGCCGCCCACCCACTCGCCGGTGGCGCTGCGTTCCCGGAAACGGACGGCCAGCGTCACTTCCGAAAACTTGGTGCACATGCCCAGCAGCGCCGAGCACCACATCCAGAACACCGCACCCGGCCCGCCGATGGCGATGGCACCCGCCACGCCCGCGATGTTGCCGGTGCCCACCGTCGCCGCCAGCGCCGTGCAGACCGCCTGAAACGGCGTCATGGCGCCGTCAGTAGCGTCCTTCTTGCGAAACATGCGTCCGATCGTCGTTTTGATGGCATAGGGGAACTTGCGGATCTGCAAAAAGCGGGTCCGCACACTGAGCAGCAGCCCCACGCCGATGATGCTGATCATGGCTGGGATGCCCCAGATAAAATGGTTGACCGCATCGTTCACGGCCGTAATGGTTTCGATCATGGTTCTTTCCACACCTCTGAAAAATCAACTTCCGCCGCCGGGTGTTTCCCGGCAAACATAGTTGTTATTTTATCGCATCTCTGCAGCTCTGTCAATTTTTCAAGGCGCAGAAGAGATTTTTTCATCTTTTCCGATTCAAACGTCACAAATCAGTGAAACCGTGGTATCCCCGCAGGGTTTTCGGTCAAATTCCGCCTGCCATGTAACCGTTTCCGGCCGCACCGGGGCAAAATAGCAGGCGGAAGTTGCCGCAGCGGCTCCCTCCGTCTTTTCGGCACTTCCGCGCACCGTGCAGAACACGGCAGTCGGCCCATCGGCCCCGCCGATGACCGCAATGGCCGCATCCCCTTCCATCTGCGGTTCCAGCCTGTATTTCCGGGCAAGTGCCGCCTGTTCCGGCGGCAGCTTCCGTGGCTTGCGGCGCGGATGGTCTCCCTCGGCGCAGTCGGTCAGGTAGAAGTGTTCCGCTTTCGGCGTCAGACGGTACGTCATCATGCAAAAACAATTTGGACGTTCCCAGCCGTCGCAATCCGGGAGCTCCAGCGTTTCCGACCGGACATCCAGCACCGTCAATTGATAGGCGGCATTCTCGTTTCCCGGTTCGTGGATCGTCACCGACTCCCCCGCAGCCGGTGTCGGGAACTGTTCGGCCAGATGCTGCTCCAGTTCCGCTTCCAATTCCAGTTCCAGCGTTCGGAATCGTTTGGGACGGCTCTTCCGGCTCTTTGTTGCCCATGGGTAGCTGTTCCGCCAGAACCGCCAGACCTTCGTTTCGTCCAGCCCATAATAGTGCACCAGCGCCGCTGCCTCATCGCTTCCAGCGCCAGTTCCCGGAAGATACCCCGTTCCGCAGCCATCACTGGGGTGCAGACGCACCCCGTTCAGCCTCAGAGAGGCACAAAATCCAATATCCAGCGGATTCTCCTGCTCCATCTGGCGCTCTTCCGCTCTGGTCAACGTGCGGGTGCATTCGCCGTTTTCGGTCAGGCCCCATTTTTCCATATAGGCCCGCAGTTCTCCCTGCGGCACCTCTATCGCAAAGTCCACGACCAATCCCTGCCGGCACCGGTAGAGGGCCGGGATCAGCCACCGGTGGCCATTCCATTCAAATTCCCTGTCCAGATGCAGTTCCTCGCCTTGGTCGGTTCCCTTCTGCGTCCCCCAGTAATTTTTTCCAAAACAGACCTTCCAGCGTCGGTGTTGGCGTTTCATGACCCTTGTCCCCTCCCGTTTTTCTTCATTCTAGCACGGTTTTCTCCGCCCCACAAGCTTCCCAGTAAATTTTTGCCGATTCCTTGCCGCCCGCATCTACACATCCGCTGCGGTTTGTGCTATGATAGAGCTGAAAAATCGGTTTGGCACTGCCAACCACAAGAAGGTGTCGTTCATGTCTGATCTGCTTGAAACGCTGCGGCAGGAAGGCGTCGATCCCGCGCTGCTTTCCGCCGTGGAGGAATACCGTACCGCGCACCCGCTGGCCGAGGGGCTGCGCCCCCGCATCCCGGCGTCCGCCTTTACTTATTATGGAAACGAAGTCTGGGAACAGGCGCTGGCCGCCCTGCTCTGCGGCGAGAACCTGCTGCTGGCGGGCGGCAAGGCCACCGGCAAGAATGTGCTGGCCGAGAACCTCGCCGCCGCCTTCGGCCGCCCGGCGTGGGATATCTCGTTCCATGTGAACATGGATGCGGCCTCCCTCATCGGCATGGATACCTTTGAGGGCGGAGCCGTCAAGTTCCGGCCCGGCCCGGTCTACCGCTGCGCCCAGTGCGGCGGTTTCGGCGTGCTGGACGAGATCAACATGGCCAAAAACGAGGCGCTGGCCGTCCTCCACGCCGTGCTGGACTTCCGCCGCGCCATCGATGTGCCCGGCTACGAGCGCATCCCGCTGGCCGAGGAGACCCGTTTCATCGCCACGATGAACTACGGCTATGCGGGCACCCGCGAGCTGAACGAGGCGCTGACCTCCCGCTTCGTGGTCATCCAGATGCCCACCATCACGCAGGACAACCTCGAAAAGCTGCTGCGGGCCCAGTTCCCAGACCTTGCGGCAAAATATGTCCATCAGTTCGCCCTCCTCTTCCTCGACTTGCAGAAGAAGTGCGACAGCGCCGAGATCTCCACCAAGGCGCTGGACCTGCGCGGGATGCTGGACGCCCTGCGGCTCATCCGCCGGGGCGTAGCCGCCGGGGCTGCGCTGGATATGGGCATCACCAACAAAGCCTTTGATTCCTACGAGCAGGGGCTCATCCGGGACGTCATCGCCGCCCGCATCCCGGCGCAGCTCACTGCCGAAAAGCTCTTCGGCTGATGGAAGCCCAGAGCTATACCGCCGAACAGCGGCGCGCAGCCAATCAGGTCTGGGCGGCAGCCGGAGCCTATGGATTTGAGCCGCTGTTCCTCGCGCACAACACCGACGGCACCATCGATTTTTACATGAACTGCATCGTGGGGCTGGTGCACAAATATTACGGCGACGACCTGGTCCGCAGCCTGTTCGACTGCTGGGACGGCGACATCCGCCAAAGCCAGCTGGACGACCTGACGTGGCTCTACCTCGAAAGCGCGGCCTACGCGCTGGAGCTGCCCCGCCGCCCGGTGCTGGCCGAGCTGCGCCGCGCCCACGCCGACTATTTTTTCGGCATCCAGTACAAGCTCTCCCGGCAGGAGTGGATGGCGAAAAACCAGCTCGTCTACACCATGCAGGCCCACCGCTGGCGCACCGTGCAGGGCCGCCGCCCGCCGGTGATGACGCCCTACGAAGCCGACCTTGCCAAGGCCCTTGCGCCGGACACACCGCCCGCACCCGCCGCGTTAAAGGACGCACTGCTGTCTGTTTTTGCAAAAGCAAGCCTCTTTGACGGCACCGTGCGGCAGAAACCCGCGCTCCACCTGCATCTGGAAGGGCTGCTGGCCTCCCTTGCCACCAAGACCCTGCCTACCCAGATGATCAAGACCGACCGCGTGACGGTGGAGCACTCCAACTCGGTGGATGCGGCCAGCACCGGCGGGCTGACCGTGGACAAGCGGCTGGCCCACATCACCCTGAAGCAGAACGCCGCCGAGGACCGCGCTTACATCGAAAGCTGCTTCGGGCGGTCGCTCTACCCGCCGGAGCGACTGCGCAAGGCCGAGCAGGAGCTCTGCACCGGGAACCATCTGGGGTGCCGCCTCTGGTTTGCGGCGGGCGTGCCCAGCCCGGAACAAGCCCCCAACCCGGAGGCGAAGCACCTCGCCGAACAGGCCCAGCTCCAAGCCGACCGGAACCGCGCCTACTACGCCAAGAACCGGGAGCTCCACCGCAGCGTCGTGCTGCGGCTGACCGAGCAGATCCGGAACTGCATCCTCGTCCACCAGCAGCCCAACGCGCGGGTGGCCCGCAGCGGCAATCTGGACCCGGAGCGGGTCTGGCGTGCGCCCCTGCTGGACGATGCCCGCGTCTTCCGCTGTGCCGAGGAAGAGAACCAGCCCTCCTTCACGGTGGACCTGCTGCTGGACGCTTCCGCTTCCCGGCTGCACTGTCAGGAGGTCATCGCGGCACAGGGTTCCATCCTCGCCGAGAGCCTTGCCGTCTGCGGCATCCCGGTGCGGGTGAGCTGCTTTTCCAGTCTGCGCGGGTACACCGTGCTGCGGGTGCTGAAGGGCTTCCAAGACAAAAACTTGCAGAACATCAATCAATATTTCGCTTCCGGCTGGAACCGCGACGGGCTGGCCCTGCGGGCGGCGGGCGACCTTGTGGACTTTGCCCCCGGCCCTGCGCCGCGCCATCTGCTCATTTTGCTGACGGATGCTTCCCCCAACGACAGCCGCCGGGTGCCGCCCTCCTCCGAAAACCCGCTGGGCCACGATTACGGCGGGGCTTTCGGCGTGGACGATGCCGCCGCCGAGGTGCGTGATCTGCGCCGCAAGGGGCTGCGGGTCTCCGCCGTCTTCATGGGGGAGGACAGCTCCAGCCGCGACGCCGAACGCATCTACGGCAAAAACCTCGCCCGCATCCGCGGCATGGACCAGCTGGCCCGCGCCGCCGGCCGGCTCATCCAGAACGAGATCCGGGAGCTGGGCGGTTGAACCGTTTCCTGAACCGGGACTGTGCAAAAACGCAGCCCCGGTTTTATTTTCACAACCATATCGCTTGTATCGTCGGGAATGACGAAAAAATATTTTCGATTTCGTCAAACTTATAGTTGTATTTTGAGACAACTTATGCTATAATGTCCTCAGAAAACAACGAATCATTGGTTGTACAAGGAAGGAGACCCGCTATGGACGCCAATCGTTACTTTGAGGAAATGCACCGTGCCATGTCTGCGCAAAAAAGCGACTACTCGTTGATTTTGAGTGTAAAAGTGCAGGATCTTGGCGGAGCGGACGCCTATCTGGAGCTGCGCCGCAGCGCCTCCGGCCACGCGCGGGTCTTCTACTCTACCATGGGTCGTCAGAACTTCAACTTTCAGTTGTTCCGCAAGGGTTGGCAGCTCTGCCACAACGCTTCCGGCGAATTGACGGGCCGGTTCCCCACCAAGGCGGAGGCACTGCTGGACACGGCAGACTTTTCTGCCTGTATCCGGGACGACGCTTTTGACGCGGCCCGCACTGACTTCATCGTAGCCCAGCTCCGCCGCCTTTCGGACGCCTCCTGCCCGGCGCTGCCGCAGTCGGCCCGTGAGGGGGCCATGATCACGGTAGACAGCTTCGTGGGCCGGGGCGGCCACTGGTGCTATTGGAGCACCCAAGCGGCGGACTGCCTTCCCATTGCGGCCATCCTCTGCTGGCTGGGCGATTTTCTGGCCGGAGCGGAGCGCCGCACCCTGCAGAGCTGCCCACAGGCCATGGAGCTGGCCGCTCAATGGCAGGCGCAGCTCTGCTCCCCCTTTGCCCGCCCGGCGGACGCTGTTCCCCGTCCCATTTCGCGCCCTGCCCCGCGCCGCGCTGCTCCTTCCGCCCAAAACCCGCACTGGCAGAGCATTCTGGCTGTGCTGGCGACCGTATAACAGAATGAAAAAAGAGGCTGCCGCATTCCTCCCTCATTCACGGTTTCGCCGCGTCAGCGATGCCGGAAGGAGTTTTGCAACAGCCTTTTTGTTTAATATTCGATTCCCTGCCGCGCGGCGATCCCCTTTTGGTAGGGGTGGCGGTGGCACTTCATCTCGGTGCTGTAGTCGGCGGCGTCCAGCATCCACCGCGGTGCCGCGTGGGCGGTGAGGACGCATTCCTGCGCGGCCGGGCGGCGGAGCACCGCCTCCTGCAGCAGGTCTTTGTCTACCATGTCCAGTTCCCACGCGGAGCCCGCTTCGTCCAGAATCAGCAGGTCGGCGGGCTGGGCCATGGCGGCGCGCAGGTTCTCGTTCTGCAATTGGCGGGTGGCAGCCTTTTCGGCGTCATTCATCCGGAACACGAACTTCTGCCCGGCCTTGCCGCGGTAAATTTTCGCGCCCAGCTGCTCCAGCAGCGGGATCTCGCCGCTTTTGCCGCCCTTCAAAAACTGCACGATGACGACGGTTTTCCCGCTGCCCAGCGCACGCAGGGCAAGACCCATGGCGGCGGTGGTCTTCCCTTTTCCGTCGCCCCAATAAAGATGCAGCAGCCCTTGTTCCATCAGGCATTTTCCTCCGCATACTGGACCGTTTTCACAACGTGCAGGACCCGCTGCGTCTTCCAGTCACAGGCATCCAGCACATAGCCCCCCGCGTTGGGGCCGCACCACTCATGGAAGGTCTTGTGCGGCACGGCGAAGCGCTCCATGGCCGCCATCTGGGTGCCGCCGTGGGCCACGATGACAAGCTGTTCCTCGCCATTTTCCAGCGATTTATCGACCAGTTCCGCAAATGTTGTGCAGATGCGGCGGCAAAAATCGCTCTTGCGCTCGCCGTCCGGGTGGGCGCTTGTTTCGTTTTCGGCCACCCACGCCAGATACTCCGGGTCCTGCTCCACATGGACGAATTTCTGCCCCTCGAAGCGGCCGAAGTTCATCTCCTTCAGCCCTTCCACCGGCACGAGCTTCGCTTCCGGAAAGAGGATCTTCGCCGTCTGGGAAGTGCGGTGCAGCGGGGTCACATAGACGATTTCCGGGGAAAAATCGGCCCGCCGCAGCTCCGCAGCGCTCTCCGCCGAAAGCAGGATGTCCCGCTGGCCCTGATAGCGTTTCTGGGCGTTGTATTCAGTCCTGCCATGACGCAGCAGATAGATCAGCATGGTGCGTTCTCCTTTTTTCGCGTTTTTCCGCACCATTATAGCCTATTTGCGCTAAAATCGCAAGGCCGCATAGAGTGGAGATGCGGCCTTGCATGAAGATTTTCCGCAAAAAAGCACCCGCCGCAGGATACGGCAGGTGCTCCGAAAAATCAAATGCTTACTCGTACAGCGGGAAAGCCTTGGTCAGCGCCAGCACGCGGGCGGCGATGTCGTCGCGCTTCTCGTCGTAGTGCCAGATGCAGTCGGCGATGCAGTCCGCGATGATCTTCATCTCAGCAGGGCCCATGCCGCGGGTGGTCACCGCCGGGGTGCCCAGACGGACGCCGGAGGTCACGAAGGGGCTGCGGGTCTCGCCGGGGACGGTGTTCTTGTTGGCGGTGATGTGCACGCTGTCGAGGCGGGCTTCCAGCTCCTTGCCGGTGCACTCCTCGTCCCGCAGGTCGATGAGCATCAGGTGGTTGTCCGTGCCGCCGGACACCAGCTTGACGCCGCGGGCCTGAAGCTCAGCGGCCATGGCCTGTGCATTCTCGACGATCTTGCGTGCATATTCCTTGAACTCCGGCTTCAGTGCCTCGCCGAAGCAGACGGCCTTTGCCGCGATGACGTGCTCCAGCGGGCCGCCCTGCGTGCCGGGGAAGACGGCGGAGTTGATCCGCTTGGCCAGCACGGCGTTGTTGGTCAGGATCAGGCCGCCGCGGGGGCCCCGCAGGGTCTTGTGGGTGGTGGTGGTCACCACATCGGCGTAGGGTACCGGGCTCTGGTGATACCCGCCCGCCACGAGGCCCGCGATGTGGGCCATATCCACCATCAGGTAGGCCCCGTAGCCGTGGGCGATCTCAGCGATCTTCTCAAAGTCGATGGCGCGGGGGTAAGCCGATGCACCGGCCACGACGAGCTTGGGGCGCACCTTCTTGACCTGCTTTTCCAGCTCCGCATAGTCGATGACGCCGTCTGCATTGACGCCGTAGGAAACGAAGTGGTAGTTTTTGCCGGACATGTTCACCGGCGAGCCGTGGGTCAGGTGGCCGCCCTGCGACAGGTCCATCCCCATAACGGTATCGCCCAGATCCAGCAGGGCGAAGTAAACGGCGAGGTTTGCCTGTGCGCCGGAGTGCGGCTGAACGTTGGCGTACTTCGCGCCAAACAGCTTGCATGCACGCTGGATCGCAATATTTTCCACCTCATCCACATAGGCACAGCCGCCGTAATAGCGCTTGCCCGGTAGACCCTCGGCGTACTTGTTGGTCAGCACACTGCCCATGGCGGCCATGACGGCGGGCGAGACGATGTTCTCGCTGGCGATCAGCTCGATGTTCTCCCGCTGGCGGGTCAGCTCCCGGTTCATGGCGGCGGCCAGCTCCGGGTCTGCTTCCTTGACCAGACCGATGGTGTCCATCATGTTTTCGTACATAGTTTACTACCCCTCTCTTGACATTCTATCGCGGCAGCGGCGGCTCCTCAGGGAGCCGGGCTCCTACTTGTTACTATACCAAATCGGCCCAAAACCTGCAACCGCATTTTCACCGAAACCCTTGCATTTTTCCACCGCAGCGTTTATTATATTTGTATATTTTTGCCGGATGGTTTTGTACAACTTTTCGCCGTCCGCCATGGGGAGGGAAGAGCCGATGGACACCGCTGCAGAAAAGGCGGCGCAGCGCAAAGCGGGCATCGCCGCGCGGCGGGCACTTTCCGAAGCCGACCGTGCGGCGGCCAATGCCGCGCTCTGCCGCCGCATCGCACAGCTTCGCTGTTTTCGCGAGGCACAGACCCTCCTCGCCTACGCCGCCTTCGGGGGCGAAGCGGACCTTTCGGCCCTGCTGGCCGAAGCCGAACGGCTGGGCAAAACGGTGGCCTACCCCGTCTGCGGGGAGGGCTTCACCCTGACCGCAGCCGTGCCGGAGCCGGACGGCTGGGAGGCAGGGGCCTACGGCATCCGCTCCCCCATCCTTACAAAATCGCGGCTGCTGGCGCCGGAGGAACTCGACCTCGTGCCCTGCACCGCATTCGACGCCGCGTGCCGCCGCGTCGGGATGGGGAAAGGCTACTATGACCGCTACCTGCCCCGCTGCCAAAACGCCTTGACGCTGGGCGTTGCCTTTGAGGTGCAGCGGGTGGAGCGGGCGGCAGCCGACCCCCACGACCGGCAATTGGACAGCTATGCTACAGAGGAGAGAATTTATCGTGGAACTGACAAATTTGAGCTGTGAAACCTTTTTGGCCGAGCTTGCCGGGAACGCCCCCGCACCGGGCGGCGGCGGCGCGGCGGCACTGGTGGGCGCAGCGGGGGCGGCGCTGGGGAATATGGTCGGCAGCCTGACCGTGGGCAAGAAGAAATATGCCGCCGTAGAAGCCGACATCCTTGCGCTGAACGAGCGCTCCGCCGCCCTGCGCAAGCGGCTGGAGGGGCTGGTACAGGCCGACGCTGAGGCGTTCCTGCCGCTGGCTGCCGCCTACAAACTGCCCAAAGAGACGCCGGAGCAGCAAGCCCACAAGACTGCGGTGCTGGAAGAGGCCCTCAACAGGGCCTGTGCAGTGCCGCTGGAGATCATGGCCGCGTGCTGCGAGGGGATCACCCTTGCAGAGGAATATGCGGCCAAGGGCAGCGTGCTGGCCCTCTCCGACGCCGGGTGCGCCGCGCTGTTCTGCAAAGCCGCGCTCCAAGCGGCGGGGCTGAACGTTACGGTCAACACCCGCCTGATGGCCGACAAAGCCCGCGCCGCCGCGCTGAACGCCGAGGCCGCCGCGCTGCTGGCCGATTTTGTCCCCAAGGCCGACCGGGTCTATGAACAGCTCACACAACAGGAGGGGTAATGTGATGGCAACGATCTTGAAAGGCGCGCCGGTGGTGGCCGCCATGAACGAAGCAACCGCCGCCCGGTGCGCGGCACTGAAAGTGCGGGGCGTCACCCCCACGCTGGCCGTGGTGCGGGTGGGTGCCCGCCCGGACGATCTTTCCTACGAGAAAGGCGTCCTGACCCGCTGCGGCAAGGTCGGCGTGGAGGTGAAGCAGTTCCTCCTGCCCGAAGATGCCGCGCAGGAGCAGCTGCTGGATGTGATCGCGCAGGTCAACGCAGACCCGGCCATCCACGGCTGTCTGCTCTTCCGCCCGCTGCCCAAGCAGCTCGATGACCGCACCATCCGCGCCGCACTGGCCCCGGAAAAGGACATCGACGGCATCACCGACGGCTCGCTGGCCGGGGTCTTCACCAACAGCGCCATCGGCTACCCGCCCTGCACGGCACAGGCGTGCCTTGAGATCTTGAAGTATTATCAGGTGCCCCTCTCCGGCAAGCGGGCCGTGGTGGTGGGCCGCAGCCTTGTGGTGGGCAAACCCGCCGCCATGATGCTGGACCGCGAAAACGCCACCGTCACCCTCTGCAACTCCCGCACCCGGAACCTCCCTGCCCTCTGCCAAGAGGCGGACGTCGTGGTAGTCGCCATGGGCAAGGAGGGCGCCATCGGCGGCGAACACCTACGGGCCGGGCAGGTCGTGGTGGATGTGGGCATCCATGTCAACGCGGAAGGCAGGCTCTGCGGCGATGTCCGGTTCGACGAGGCGGAGCCGCTGGTGGAGGCCGTCACCCCGGTGCCCGGCGGTGTCGGCACCGTGACCACCTCGGTGCTGGTGGGCCATGTGGTCGAGGCGGCGGAAAAGGCCCTCGGCTGATTTTTGAATTTTTTACAATAAAAGACTGCTGCATTATACTCCCTCAGTCACGGCTTCGCCGTGCCAGCTCCCTCTCAGAGGGAGCCTTGGCGTAACGGTAAGCGATGCCGGAGGGAGTTTGCAGCAGTCTCTTTTATTTCAGCGGGAAGCTTCCCTGCTCCCCGTCATAATATCGCGGTTTGCGGCCAGCAGCTTCAGCGCCCAGCACCGCCAGCAGCGGCGTGCGGAACAGCAGCATCAGCACGGCCAGCACCGCGCCGGTTTCGAGGTCGAAGATCGACTCCATGGGGTTCCTCCTGTTTCTTTTTGATCGTATGCAAAAAAGGCGCCCGGTGGAACCGTTCACCGAGCGCCGCTCATTCACTTCTTTTTCGCGTCAGCGGGTCAGCAGAAGCAGCCATGCCGAAGCGACGGCCTGCAGGATCAGCCAGCGGGCCACCACCTGCTCATCGCTCCAGCCCATCCGCTTGCGCACATGGTCGTGCAGCGGGGTCAGGGTGTTTTTCAGGATGCTGATGTGCAGGAAACGCTTGAAGCTGATCTTCAGGATGCCCAAGCTGCCATCCACGATAAAGACCAGCGCAGCCAGCAGGAAGGAGAAGGGATGGCCGCTCTTGAGGGCCAGCACTGCGAGGAAGAAGCCCATGGCGCGGCTGCCCGCGTCGCCCATCAGCAGGGTGGAGGGCTTGGCGTTCATCCACAGGTAGGCCAGCAGAGCACCGATGAAGACGATGGCCGCCGTTGCGTAATCGCCCAGCTCCTTGCCATAGGCCAGCAGGAAGGTGCCGATGCTGACCACCGCAAGGCTGGCGGACAGGCCGTCCACACCGTCGGTGCAGTTGACCACATTGATGCTGGCCCAGATCAGGACGACGATCAGCACGAGGTAGAGCGGATACGGGATGGCGAAGCTCCAGTTCAGGAAGTGGACCGCCGTGCTGTTGAAGTTCAGGTAGGTCACACCCGCCACGATGGCGATGACGAGGTCGATGAGGCCCTTTTTGTATTCGTTCCACGCCACTTCCGAAGCATCGTCAAAATAGCCAGAGAGCATGGAGGCAATGAGCAGCACGGTATAGATGATATACTCGGTGCGCAGCGGCACCACTGCCAGCGTGACCAGCGCGATGCAGAGCACGAAGATGAGGCCGGAACCGCGGGCCTTGCCCTTGGAGAGCTCGCCGTTCACCGCAAAGGCGCGGCCATGGTCTTGGGGGAGCTTTTCCCGGAAGACCGAGTCCATCAGCGCCGTCAGCGCAAAGGCCAATAGAAATCCCAGCGCATCCACGGTGCGCTGACTGCCCGATAACAGTTGCAGCATATTTTCCTCTTTCCCGGAACGGCAGAACACCGCCCCTGTTGTTTCACTCATACGCAAGGAGAGTGTATCACGCCCGGCAGAAAAAATCAATCGTTCCCGCCGAAAAGCCGCCGGTTTGACATTTTGCGCCCGCCCTCCTATAATAAGAAGGCAAGCTGTCCCCTTTACGGGGCATTTTTTATTGCAACAGGAGAAACCATGACACTTTCACTCGAACAGCTTTCCGCCCGGATGCGGCAGGGCGAGGACATCCCTCTGCGCGAGACGGCGCAGGTGGTACTGACGCTGAGCATCCCTTCGATCTTGGAGCAGATGGTCGTAACGGCCATGGAATACATCGACGCGGCCATGGTCGGCCACATCGGGGCCGAGGCCACCGCCGCCATCGGCATCGTCAGCTCTAGCACATGGCTGCTGCACGGCATCCTTGTGGGGCTGTACACAGCCTTTTCCATCCAGATCGCCCAATACCTCGGCGCGGACCGCCAGCAGGACGCCCGCGGCGTGCTGCGCCAATCCATGCTCTTCAACCTGCTGCTGGGCCTTGGGGCGGCGGCCTTCGGCATCGGCATCAGCCGCTTTCTGCCCGGCTGGCTGGGGGCGGATGTCTCACTTCAAGCCAATGCGTCCGCCTATTTCGCCATCTGGTCGGCGGCTCTCCCCTTCACCATGGCCATGGGGATGTACACGGCCATGCTCCGCGCCACCGGCGACGCGCTGACCCCCGGCCTCATCAGCGTGCTGGTCTGCATGCTGGACGTCCTGTTCAACTTTTTCCTGATCAACCCCACCCGCACCCTCTCCCTCTTCGGCTCCCGCTTCGCAGTCTGGGGTGCTGGGCTGGGGGTGCCGGGCGCAGCGCTGGGCACCGCCCTTTCCACCGTGGTGGGTGGGCTGCTGGCGCTGGCGATTTTATTGCTGCGGGAAGGCCCGCTCTGCATCCGGAAGCCCGGCTCGTGGAAGATCACCCGCTCGTGTCTGCTGAACCTCTGGCGGGTGGGTGCCCCGCTGGCAGCGGAGCGCGCGGCCCTCTCCTCCGCACAGGTGCTTCTGGTGCGGATCGTCTCCGGCCTCGGCACGGTGGCCATTGCGGCCAACAGCCTTGGCGTCAGCGCCGAGGGTCTGTGCTACATGGCAGGCTACGGCATTCAGGATGCGTCCATCGCGCTGGTGGGGCAGGCCGTGGGTGCCGGCCGGAAGGACATGGCCAAACGGTTCGCCTTTCTCTGCACCGCCATCGGCATGGGGATCATGGCGCTGTCCGGCATGGGGCTGTGGCTGTTCGCCCCCGCGCTGATGGGCATCTTCACCGCCGACGCCGCTGTCATCGCGCTGGGCGCGCGGGTGCTGCGCATTGAAGCCTTTGCCGAGCCCATGTTCGGGGCCAGCATCGTGGCCAGCGGCGCGATGCAGGGCGCGGGCGACAGCACCGCCTGTTTCGTGCTGAACCTCGTCAGCATGTGGGGCATCCGGCTGACGCTGGCCTTCTTCCTCGCGCCCCGGTTCGGGCTGGTGGGCGTGTGGAGCGCCATGTGCTGTGAGCTGTGTATCCGTGGGCTGCTCTTCCTTGTCCGCCTCGCCCGCGGAAAGTGGCAGGAAAAAGGAGCTCTAAGCTGAAAAAATCTCCGGGAAGCAACGCTTCCCGGAGATTTTTCATTTCATTTCTCGATCACTTGCGGCCGTGCAGGATGGGCGACAGCGGCTTATAGATCACAATGCAGAGCACCGCATCCAACAGGCCCTTGACCAGCGTGAAGGGCATGTTGAAGATGACGAGGCACTTGATGAGGCTGTCTGCCGAGGGCAGGATGGCCTGATACATGCCGAGGATGGCTTCCAGCGGCATGTGATAGAACTGCACATAGGCCGGATAGGTGATGAAGTAGTTGGACGGCACACTGAACACTGCCATAGCCGCTGCACCGATCAGCGCACCGAGGATAGCCGTCTTGCGGCTCTTGCGGTGCTTATAGATGCAGCCCGCCGTGACCGAGAAGACCGCACCCAGCATGAAGTTGCACAGCTCGCCGACACAAGCGGTGCTGGTGCCCTTGATAACGATGTGGAGCAGGTTCTTCATGAAGCTGATGACCGCGCCGTACACCGGGCCCAGCGCAAATGCCCCCAGCAGGGCGGGCAGGTCGGAGAAGTCCATCTTGACGAAGGACGGGATGAGCATCGGGATGGGGAACTCGATGAACATCAGGATGAAGGCCACCGCGCTGAGCATGGCGGCTACGGTCAGATTGTGGGTCGTGGTTTTTTTCATAGGTAATATCCTCCCGTCGGGGCGCTTCGGCCCCAAAATTGAATTGGAAAGCCCTTTTCGCGCTGTATCGGAACCGGGAAGACAACCAAAAACGCGCCCTGCTGCAACCAAACACTGCAACAGGGCGCGTAGACAATTCGGATTTGTCTGCCGTTTCTTGCATCCGGACTATACCGTTGGCCCCGGAGTCTCACCGGGTCAGCACTCTTTGGGAGTGGTCGCGGGCTGTACCGCCAGTGGGGAATCGCACCCCGCCCTGAAACGAACTTTCTGGTCAGAGTATAGCGCGGCAGAGGACCCTTGTCAAGCCCCTGTTTCGGTTGCCCTTTCCGCGCATTTTATGGTATACTGGGGCGTAAAATATTTTTTTCGAGGAGTTTTGCCATGATTTTTTCCATCCGTGACCTCGGTTTCGAGCTGGGGCCCTTCCTGCTGGAGGGCTGGCTGGCGCTGGCGGCACGCTGTGTCTGCGCGCTGGTGATCTTCCTTGCCGGGTCTTTGGTCTCCCTGCTGCTGCGCAAAAAGATCTGCCCCGCCCTGCGGGGGCGCACATGGCATTTTGCCGCCACCCCCATCCTGCTGCGGAGCTTGGAACGCCCGCTGGAACGGATGGCTGTCTTCACCGGCTTCTACCTTGCGCTGGCCAGTCTGCCGTGGGCCATCGCCGGCCTTCCGAAATTCCTGCTCATCGTCTACAAGATCCTGATGACCCTGCTGTTCTGCAAGGGCCTGTATCAGGCGTCGGATGTGGCCGATTTGCTGCTGGCCTCCTGCAGCCCGGAGATCCGCTCCAACAAGACCCTGCTCTCCCTGCTGAACACCACCTACAAGGTGCTAGTCGTCATCCTCGGTGTGGCCACGGCGGCCCAGATCGCCGGTTTCCCCATCGGCAGCATCGTCGCCGGTGCCGGACTGGTCGGCCTGACCATTTCACTGGCTGCGCAGGAAAGCGCCAGCAATCTGTTCAGCGGCATCGTTATCCTGCTGGACAAGCCCTTCTCGGTGGGCGACTGGATCACCGTCGGCGATGTGGAGGGCGAAGTCATCGACATCAACTTCCGCTCCACCCGCATCCGCTCGCTGGATAAGACGGTCAGCATCGTGACGAACAGCAAGATTTGTTCGTCCACGGTCCAGAACGCAGCTCTGCGCACCATGCGGCCCTATAAGTTCACGCTGGGCGTCACCTACAACACCACCCGCCCCCAGCTGGAGCAGCTGATGGCCGATCTGAAGAAGATGCTGGACGAAAGCCCCTACACCGAAAAGGGCGCGAACATCGTCCGGCTGACCAGCTTCGGCGATTCCAGCATCAACATCCTCGTTTCCGCCTACCTCAAGACCAACGCCTATGCCGTTTTTCTGGAGGAGCAGAACGACCTGAACCTGAACATCATGGACATCATGCAGAAGGATAAGGTCGATTTTGCCTTCCCCTCCACCAGCGTCTATATCGAAAGATCCGGTTCCTGAGCCGGTTTTCATTGACTCCCTCCGTCATCGCTGGCGCGATGCCGGAGGGAGTTTTTTCATAGGGCCACATCCAGCGCCATCATCAGCGCAAAACCCAGCACCACGCTGATGACCCCGGCGGGTTCATCGTTTTCCACCGCTTCGGGGATCATCTCCTGCGCGGTCACGCAGACCATGCACCCGGCGGCGGCGCTCATCAGCCACGGCAGCGCCGCGCTCACCCAGCCCGCCAGCGCAAGGGCCAGCAGCGCCCCCACCGGCTCCACGAGGCCGGAGGCCGCCCCGGCGAAAAACGCACGTTTCTTGCTTTTCCCTTTCTGCAAAAGCGGGAGGCTGACCGCCGCGCCCTCCGGGAGGTTTTGCAGCCCGATGCCGAGGGCCAGCGCCAGCGCACCGCTTGCGGCGTCCGGCTCACCGGACAGGGCCAGCGCGGCGGCAAGGCCCACCACCATGCCCTCCGGCAGGTTGTGCAGCGTGACCGCCAGCACCATCCGTCCGCAGTGGCCGGCCCCGGAGCACAGCAGCCGCCCCGCCGCCTGTTCCAGCCGGAGCAGCCCTACCGCCCCGATGACCAGCCCCGCCGCGGGCGGCAGCCACCCCGGCAGCCACCCCCGTTCCGCCCGCTCGATGGCGGGCAGCAGCAAGCTCCACACGCTTGCCGCCAGCATGATGCCCGCCGCCATACCGCAGAGCATCCGCCGGGTGCGCGGCTCCTGCGTGGACCGCATCAGGAACACCCCTGCGGCCCCCACCGCCGTGCAGAACGCCGGAAGCAAAAGCACCGCCGCAACCAAAAAGATCCCGTTCAAACCGCATTCCCCCTTCCTGCCGTTCTATGCAGAAAAACGGAATTCGGTGAACGGGGATCCTTGACACCCGGCAGGAGCTTCCGCCCGCCCCGCAGAACGGACTCAGATGCCCCAGAATACGATGCCCAGCCCCGCCGCAAGGACGATCATCCCGATCGGCGACGGGGCTTTTTTTGCTGCCTTTTTGTAGGCGAAATGCACCGCCCACAAAATGCCGAACACGGCCACCGACCGCACCGACACTGCCGCGCCGCCGCCCAGCCGGGTGATGCCCAGCAGGGTGGAAAGGGCCATAGTCAGGGCAGTGGCCAAGATCATCGCCACGACGCAGGGCCGCACGCCGGAGAGAAACGCTTCCACCCCGGCATATTTCATCAGGTTCCGGAGCACCGCCGCGATGAGCAGGATGATGAAGAACGAGGGCAGCACAACGCCCAGCGTGGCCAAAAACGCCCCGGCCAGCCCGCCCTGCGACGAGCCGATGAAGGTCGCCATATTGACGGCCAGCGGGCCGGGGGTGGACTCCGACACCGCGATGAAGCTCAAAAATTCGCTCTCGGTCAGCCACCCATGGTTCAGCACGACTTCCCGCACCAGCGAGATCATCCCGTAGCCGCCGCCAAAACTGAGGGCACCGATCATCAGGAAGTTCAAAAAGAGCTGTACATAGATCATTTCCCCGCCCCCGCTTTCTTCACAAGCCACACCAGCACCCCTGCCACGCCGCTGAGCAGGATGTAGTAGATGGACGAAAAAGACACCGCCGCCAGCGAGCAGCCCACCATCGCCGCGACGACCGCCGCCAGAATGCAGAGGTCGAAGGGGTCCTTTTTCAATTGTTTCAGCATCTTCAGCCCCGCCGAGAGGATGAGGTAGACGACGCAGGCTTGGATGCCCTTGAACGCATTCGCCACCACGGTCAGGCTGAGAAAACGGTCAAAAAAGAGCGAGATGATGTAGATCACCACAAAGGACGGGAGGCTGACCGCAGCGGTGGAAGCCGCCGCCCCCGCCGTGCCGCCGATCTTATAGCCGATGTAGGTGGCGCTGTTCACGGCCACGGGGCCGGGAGTGGACTCGGCAATGGCGACCATATCCAAGAATTCTTCTCTGGACATCCACTGTTTTTCCTCGACGAATTCATGTTCCAGCAGGGCCACCATAGCATAGCCGCCGCCGAAGGTGAACGCGCCGATCTTCAAAAAGGTCCCAAACAGGGTCGAAATTTTTTTCATACGCAGTTCCTCATTTTTTCTTTTTCGCCCTATTTTAGCACACTTCCCCGCAAAAGAAAAGCGGCCGATTGCTTCTCTTTCCAGAGGGAACATGGTATACTGAGCTTGGTATTCTGCATCTGCAGAAAAGACAGGAAAAGGAGATTCGTACTATGAAAACAAAATTTGGCATCGTGGGCTGCGGTTTTCTGGGCGGCATCGTGGCGGATGCCTACCGGAAGGGCCTTCTGCCGGACTACGAGCTGGTGGGTGTGACCAGCCGCACCCGCGCCAAGGCGGAGGCCGTGGCAGAGAAGACCTGCTGCGCGGTCTGCGACGACGTGGATGCCCTGCTGGCCCTCCAGCCGGAGTACATCGTGGAGACGGCTTCGGTGGAGGCCGTCCGCGCTATGGCCATCCCGGTGCTGAAGCAGAGCGTAAACCTCGTCGTCATCTCCATCGGTGCCTTTGCCGACCCTGCGTTCTATGAGCAGGTCAAGCAGACGGCACAGGAGAGCGGTGCAAAGGTGCATCTCGCCAACGGCGCCATCGGCGGCTTTGACGTCTTACAGACCGTCACCCTGATGGCACAGGCCCAGTCCCTGCCCGAAACGGCGGGCATCGAGACCCACACCGGGGCCAAGGGCTTCCGCAACACCCCCGTCTGGGCCGACCATCTGCTGACCGACACCGAGAAGACTACCGTTTTCACCGGCAGCGCCAAGGAGGCCATTGCCACCTTCCCTCGCCGGGTCAATGTGGCCGTGGCCACTTCGTTGGCCACCACCGGCCCGGAGATCACCGGCGTGACCATGCACTCGGTGCCCGGCTGGGTGGGCGATGACCACTGCATCACCGCCGAGATCGAGGGCGTGAAGGCAGTGGTGGACATCTGCTCTTCCACCAGCGCCATCGCCGGGTGGAGCGTGGTCGCTTTGCTGCGCAACCTCGCTTCGCCCATCTGCTTCTATTAAGGGAGGATCGCCATGTTCGAAAAATTGGTGGCCATCGAGCCTGTCAGCCTCATCCCGTCCGCCGAAAAAGAGCTTTTCCAGTATGCCAAGGAGGTCGTGCTGTACGACGACATCCCCGCCGACGACGAAGAGATCATCCGCCGCATTGGCGACGCCGACGCCGTGCTGCTGAGCTATACTTCCCGCATCGAGCGCCCCGTGCTGGAGCGCTGCCCCAACATCCGCTACATCGGCATGTGCTGCAGCCTCTACTCCGAGGCGAGCGCCAATGTGGACATCGCCTACGCCCGCACCAAGGGCATCAAGGTGCTGGGCATCCGCGATTACGGCGACCGCGGCGTGGTGGAGTATGTCCTCCACGAGCTGACCGGCATCCTCCACGGCTTCGGGATGCCGATGCTCCGCGACGAGCCGGTGGAGATCTACGGCCTGAAGGTGGGCATCGTGGGTCTCGGCGTGTCCGGCCGGATGATCGCCGATGCGCTGTCCTTCCTCGGCGCGGACATCTCCTACTACAGCCGCACCCGCAAACCGGACGCCGAACAGGCGGGCATGACCTACAAGCCGCTGAACCAGCTTTTACAGGACAGCGAGGTGGTCTTCACCTGCCTGAACAAGAATGTCCTGCTGCTGGGCAAAGAAGAGTTTGCACAGCTGGGCAGCGGCAAGGTGCTGTTCAACACCTCCATCGGCCCCGGCTTCGACTCCGCCGCACTGGAAGACTGGCTCACCCAGCCGGGCAGCCACTTTTTCTGCGACACCCGCGCGGCGGCGGGCCCCGTTGCCGACGGCTTCTTTGACCGCCCCAACGTCCACTGCCAGAACGTTTCCGCCGGGCGCACCAAACAGGCTTTTGTCCTGCTGAGCCAGAAGGTGCTGGCCAACATCCAGACGGCACTGGCTGAATAATTTTTGCGAAAAGAGGTCTTTTTTCATGAACACTGCATTGACCATTGCGGGCAGCGATTCCAGCGGCGGCGCGGGCATTCAGGCCGACATCAAGACGATGACGGCCAACGGCGTCTTCGCCATGAGCGCCATCACCGCCCTGACCGCCCAGAACACCACCGGCGTGACCGACATCTTCGAGACGACGCCGCATTTTTTGGCCGAGCAGCTGGACGCCGTTTTCACCGACATCTTCCCCGATGCCGTGAAGATCGGCATGGTGTCCTCGGCGGCCCTCATCGAGACCATCGCCCAACGGCTGCGCTTCTACGAGGCCAAGCACATCGTGGTGGACCCCGTGATGGTGGCCACCTCCGGCTCCAAGCTGCTGCGGGATGACGCCATCACCGCCCTGACCGAAAAGCTGCTGCCCATGGCCGAGGTCGTGACGCCGAACATCCCGGAAGCGGAGATCCTGTCCGGCCTGACCATCACCGACGCCGCCGGGATGGAGGCCGCGGCCCAGAAGATCAGCGAAGCCTACGGCTGCGCCGTCCTCTGCAAGGGCGGCCACAAGGTGAACGACGCCGACGACCTGCTCTGGCGGGACGGCAAGGCCCAGTGGTTCCACGGGGAGCGGATCGCGAACCCCAACACCCACGGCACCGGCTGCACCCTTTCCAGCGCCATTGCGTCCAATCTGGCCAAAGGGTACGACCTCACCGCCTCGGTGGAGCGGGCCAAAGCCTACATTTCCGGCTGTTTGTCCGCCATGCTCGACCTCGGCCACGGCTCCGGCCCCATGAACCATATGTTTGAGCTGAAGAGCCGGTTCATCTGAACGTTCCGGCCCCCTTTGCGCCGGGGCAACTGCGGGCGGACTTTGTCCTCTGCACCCACGGCCACGCCGACCACATGGCAAAGGACACCCTGCGCGGCCTTGCACAGAACGACGAAACACAGTTTATTTTTCCCTCCGGCTGCCGGGCGCTGGCCCATGAGTACGGCGTCCCGGAGAAGCGCATCCAGTTGGTGCAGGCCGGAACCGCAGTGCCGTTTGGAGTTCGATGTCCTCATCGCCCTCCATCCAGCGGTAATTCGTGCTTTTTGTCAACATTTCCCGGTACACCACCCGGTTGGGCCGGGCCATGGAGGCCAGCAGCCAGTCCACCTCGATCGGCTGGGCGAACCGCACAGTCCCGCTCAGGGTCAGGAAAGTCTGGCCCGCTGCCGTCACCCGCACCGCGCAGCCGGTCCGAGTGCGGACAAGCTCCAGCCGCGCGATGTCCGTCCGGAGGACCCGCGCGGAATCCTTGGCGCAGGACGCCGCCCGGAGGGTCTGTTCTGCCTTTCGCGCATCACGGTCGGAGGGTTTTATCCGCAGGTCAAGAAAGGCTTCCACGGTGCGGACATTCCGCCGGGCCAGCGTAGTCTCCACGGCGTTCCGGGTCGTTTTGCCGCCGCGGTAGAGCACAACCGCCCGGTCGTTCTGGGAGATGACCACCGCCGGGGCGCTTTTGGTCCCCACCAGCTCCACCCGGAGGGTATCCCGGCTGAGGGCATTCCCTGCCCCGATGGCGACCGCCGCCGTCAGCAGCAGGGCGGGCAGAGCGACCCGCAGACGGAGCCTCCAATGGAACGCCAGCCAGCACAGCCCCGCCAGCAAGAGGCAAATGAGGGCCGCATAGGCCGTATCGAACCAGAGCTGTGCCCCCGGCCAGCCGGACACCCAGAGGGCCCACCGGTCCAGAAGGTCAACAAGAAATTCGGCGCAGCGGGAGATCACCCGGTGGAGCGGAGCCAGCGCAGGGGCCAGCCCCAGCAGGGCCGTTCCAAGGCCCAGCAGCAGGATCGGCTCCACGAGCCAGAGCACCGCCACGCTGGAAACAAGGGCGTAGAGGCTGGCGCTCAGCCCCCGGACCACCAGCACCGGGAAGGTAGCCGCACAGGCGCAGCCCGAAACGCAGAGCGTTTCCCACACGCTGCCGCCCAGTCGTTTTCCCCTTTGCAGAATGTTATGGTACACGCCGCCGCGTTTGTGGGCGGCGTTTTTCGTTTTGCGGGTTTTCTCCGCTCTGATCCGGGCTTCTTGGCTGCGGCGGGCCAGTTCCGCCCCGGCCAGCGTGCCCACCACCGCCGCGAAGGAAAGTTCGAAGCCCATATCGCAGACGGCGTAGCTGTTGCCGAGGGTCATCCAAACGCCCGCCACGCCGAGGGAAGTCAGGGCATCCGCCGGGCCGCAGACCCAGATGCCCACTGCGCTGACCCAGACGGCCACACCGGCCCGGAGCACCGAGGGCGTGGACCCGGTGACCCCCACCATCAGCACCGCCATCCCGGCACCGAGCAGGGCCTTGGCGCGGCGGTGGGCGTAGCGGCGCAGACGCTTGCGTCTGCGCCCTGCCGTGGGCAGATGTTCGAGGAAGCTGCCGCAGAGGATGGAAACGTGCATTCCGCTGACCACCAGCACATGCGAAAGCCCCGCGCCCCGGTAGGCAGTGCGCAGCGCGGAGGAGAGATGCGACCGGTCGCCCACGACCATGGCGGCCAGAACCCCCGCCGGATCATGGGCCATTCCCCGGCGCAGGGCCCCACTCAGCCGCCGCTGGAGCCGGGCCGTCCGGGCGCGGAAGGAGCTGCTCTCCCCCAGCAGTTCCAGCGTTTCATCCCTGAGAAGTTCCCCCGTCAGAGGGACGCCGTCCGCGTAGAGGTCGAGCCGGTCCGTTTCCGGCGGCGCTTCCAGCGTGAACTTCCCACGCACCCGCTCCCCGGCTTGGCATTTGGGCAGGGCGGCGCACCGGATGCGGAAGTCTGCCGCCTCGCCGTCCACCTGTTCCACCCGCAGCACCGCGTCCACGACGCCCGGATAATAGGAGCTGTCCGTCCGCTCCACCTCGGCGGTCAGGGTGGCGGTTTTGCCGTCGTAAGCCGTTTGCAGCGCTTGTAGCTTCGCATCCGTGTGCACCGTCAGCGCAAGGCCCAGCAGACTGCCCAGCAAAAGGCAGAGGGCACCCGCCCGCGCGGTTTTCCAGCGCAGGAGTGCGAACAGCAAGCCGGAAACAAAAATTGCCGCAAGCAGCGGCAAAAGCCATGCTTGCGGCAAAAAAGCGCACACCAACTCCACCCCCAGCGCACCGGCGCAAAAGAGGCAGAGCGGGCGTCTCATATTTTAGTGCAGGAACAGGGGCAGCGGCTCAAGGAAGATGATGTCCTTGCGCTCGGCTGCGTCGCCCTCGGCCAGAACAGCGGCCTGACCCACGATGGTGCACTTGGTCTGCTCGGCCAGTGCATCCAGCGCCTTCAGGGAGCCGCCGGTGGAGATGACATCGTCCACCACCAGCACGCGCTTGCCGTTCATCTTGTCCAGCTCCTTGCGGTCAATGACCAGCTTCTGCTTGCCCGCAGTGGTGATGGACTGATCCTCGACCACGACCGGCTCCTTCATATAGAGCTTGACGCCCTTGCGTGCGCAGACGTAGGGCTTGCCGCTCTGGCGGCTCATCTCGTGGGCCAGAGGGATCCCCTTGGCCTCGGCGGTGAGCAGGATGTCGAAATCCGGGCACTTCTTCAGCAGCTCGGCGGCAGCGGCCACGGTCAGCTCGGTGTCGCCCAGCATGATGAAGGCCGCGATATCCATATGGTCGTTGACCTTGCAGATGGTCAGCTCGCGGGTAAGGCCCGCAACGTTCAGAGTATAGGTTTCAGCCATAACAATTCCCTTTCTCTTTGTATTCCGTTGATTTTCGGTGGCTCAGACCGGCAGCTTCTCGCCGCCAAGCACATGGAAATGCAGGTGCTTCACGGTCTGGCCGGCATCCTCGCCGACATTGGAGATGACGCGGTAGCCGTTGTCGAGGCCCTGCTCCTTGGCCAGCTTCGCGATGACCGCGAAGATATGTCCCAGCAGCGCGCCGTTTTCCTCGGTCAGCGCCGCAGCCGAGGGAATGTGCTCTTTGGGCACGACCAGAAAATGCACCTTTGCCTGCGGGTTGATGTCGTAAAAAGCAACGACCTGATCGTCCTCGTACAGCTTTTTCGAGGGGATCTTGCCCTCAGCAATCATGCAAAACAGACAATCTTCCATGGGAATTGCTCCTTTCGGATGTTATTTTCACCTCTGCACGGCTCCCCTGTCAGGGGAGCCATCAGCGCCTGAAAGCGCTGACGGAGAGGTTTATTTTTTGATCAGCCCAGCTGCTTCTCCACGATGGACTTGACAGCAGCCAGTGCTTCGTCGATCTTGGTCTCGTCCTTCAGGCCGGCCATTGCAAAGTCCGGCTTGCCGCCGCCCTTGCCGCCAGCGATGGCGCTGATCTCCTTGACCAGATTGCCTGCCTTGAGGCCCTTTTCCTGTGCCAGCTTATTGACGGTGACAGCCATGGTGATCTTATCGTCCGTCTTACCGACCAGAACCGCCACGCAGGGGTTCACGGCCTTGTCGCGGATGGAGTCGCACATACCGCGCAGGGTGTCGCCGGAGGTGCCGGTGAAGTATGCAGAAGCGATCTTCACGCCGCCGACTTCCTCGGCATTGTCGAACAGGCTGCTCACCTTGGAGGCGGCGACCTTGGCCTTGATCTCCTCCAGCTCGCGGCTCATGGCCTTGTTCTCGGCCATGACAGCCTCGGCACGGGCAGCCAGACCGGAGACGTTGTTGGCCTTCAGAGTGCCCGCCACGGTGTGCAGCAGCTTTTCCTGCTCGTTGGCACGCAGCAGCAGGTTCTTGCCGGTGACGGCCTCGATGCGGCGGATGCCAGCGGCCACGGAGGACTCGCTGATGATCTTGAAGCAGCCGATCTGGGCGGTGTTCTTGACATGGGTGCCGCCGCAGAACTCAGTGGACCAGCCTTCAATATCGACCACGCGGACGACCTTGCCGTACTTCTCGCCGAACAGGGCCATCGCGCCCAGCTTCTTTGCCTCGTCGATGGGCATTTCCTTGACGGTGACGTTCATCGCGTCAAAGATACGGTCGTTGACGATCTTCTCCACACGGGCCAGCTCCTCGGGGGTGACGGCGCTGAAGTGGGTGAAGTCGAAGTGGGTGATCTCGGCGTCCTGATAAGAGCCCGCCTGATGGACATGGTCGCCCAGAACCTCGCGCAGGGCAGCCTGCAGCAGGTGGGTCGCCGTGTGGTTGCGGCAGACGGCCATGCGGTATTCCTTATCGACCTTGGCCGTCAGATGGTCGCCGACCTTGACGATGCCGCTTTCCAGCACGCAGGTGTGGACGTAGTAGCCCTTGGGGGTCTTCTTGACGTCCAGCACGCGCAGGGAGCACTCGGCACTGGTCAGCACGCCGTGGTCGGCCACCTGACCGCCCATCTCGGCGTAGAACGGGGTCTTGTCCAGAACGACCAGAACGCCTTCCTTCTCCTGCTCATCGGTGGCGATGGCATCGGTCAGGGTCTCCTCGTCGCTCAGAGCCACGACCACGCCGCTGTCGTTCAGGGTCTCGTAGCCGGTAAAGACGGTGGGTTCAGCAGTCAGGCCGCCGAACAGGTCCTCGCTCCAGCCGGAGATGTTCTTCTTCAGGCGCTCGGCGCGGGCACGCTCCTTCTGCTTCTTCATCTCAGCGTGGAAGCCGTCCTCGTCGATGTCGATGCCCTGCTCCGCTGCGATCTCCTTGGTCAGGTCGAGGGGGAAGCCGAAGGTATCGTTCAGCTTGAAGACGTCCAGACCCTTCAGCAGGTTCTGGTGAGCCTTCTCCAGACCGTCGATCATGTTGTTCAGGATGTTCATGCCGGCGTCGATGGTGCGGGCAAAGTTTGCCTCCTCGGTGCCGATGACCTTCTTGATATAAGCGTCATGCTCGCGCAGTTCGGGGTATGCGGACTCGCTGGACTGGATGACAGTCTCCACCAGCTCCACGAGGAAGGGGCGGCTGATGCCCAGCATCCGGCCGTGGCGGGCAGCGCGGCGGAGCAGACGGCGCAGCACGTAGCCGCGGCCCTCGTTGGAGGGCAGGATGCCGTCGGACACCATGAAGGTGCAGCTGCGGATGTGGTCGGTGATGACGCGGATGGAGATATCATCCTTGGCATTCGCGCCGTAGGACTTGCCCGCGATGTGCTCCACGTGGTGCAGCACGCTCTGGACGGTATCGACCTCGAACAGGTTGCCGACGCCCTGCATCACGCAGGCCAGACGCTCCAGACCCATGCCGGTATCGATGTTGGGGCGGGCGAGGCGCTCGTAGTGGCCCTTGCCGTCGGCATCGAACTGGCTGAACACGAGGTTCCAGATCTCCATATAGCGGTCGCAGTCGCAGCCCACGCCGCAAGTCGGCTTGCCGCAGCCGTACTCCGGGCCGCGGTCAAAGTAGATCTCGGAGCAGGGGCCGCAGGGGCCGGAGCCGTGCTCCCAGAAGTTGTCTTCCTTGCCCAGACGGACCATGTGGTCCGGGGCGATGCCCACCTTCTTGGTCCAGATATCGTAAGCCTCATCGTCCTCTTCGTAGACGGAGATGTGGAGCTTATCCTTGGGGATGGCCATCCACTCGTCGCTGGTCAAAAACTCCCAAGCCCAAGGAATGACCTCTTCCTTGAAGTAGTCTTGGAAGGAGAAGTTGCCCAGCATCTCGAAGAAGGTGCCGTGGCGTGCGGTGATGCCGACGCGCTCGATATCCGGGGTGCGGATGCACTTCTGGCAGGTGGTCACGCGGTGGCGGGGCGGCTCCTCCTGAGCGAGGAACCACTTCTTCATGGGAGCCATGCCGCTGTTGATCAGCAGCAGACTGGGGTCGTCCTTCGGGACGAGCGGGAAGCTGTCAAGGCGCAGGTGACCCTTGCCCTCAAAGAAGCTCAGGTACTTTTCGCGCAGTTCATTCAAACCGGTCCATTGCATAACTGTATCTCTCCTCGTGGTTTTTCCGGCGTCCTCCTCCGGACGCGATATTTTTATGACAGGCGCCAAAACAAAAACAGCCTCCGCCCCAACAAAGGGACGAAGACTGTCTGAAAAGCTCCGTGGTACCACCCAAATTGCAGGAAAATTGTCCCCTGCCGCTTTGTGCGCGGTAACGCTGCGCCGCGTCCGGCTCATCTCGCCGGAAGCTCCGGGGCGGCTTGAAAAACCCTCTGCCGGAACGCCTTGCAGCCATAAACGGGCGTTCTCTCTGGGCGGCATCGCGTGTTTTTCTGACCCCATCCTTGCCATCTGTCATAATCCATCTTTCCGCACAAAAGGACAAATTATCCCTTTGCGTTCAATTTAGATTATAGCATGGCCGCGGCGTTTGTCAACGGGTTTTCCACAAATTTTACGGCACCCAGATGCGGTCCACATGGGTCATCTCGCCGTTTTGGATGGTCACAGTCGTGTTTCCCGCATTCCACCCATAGCCATCTTCCTCATTGCTCATTGCATCGCAGACCGCCCGGTCTCCCTTTACGATCACCGGGTCGGCTTCAAAGTCTGCTGCGCCGTCCGATAGTTCGATATCGTCTGCCATAACAAGCTGCTTTGCTACTCCAACTTCATAATAAACAGGAAAATCATCCCATGTCAGAGTCCGGTAGTGGTCATCCTCTTTGCATAAGTCGATACCGCCTTCTTCTATTCCACCGTTGATGGTCACATAGTTGTTTTCCCGCTCAATGCTTTCCACGGTCAGGGCTGTGATTTCCTCTGTCCCGTTCAGATGCGTTGCAATGGTATCTCCTTCCCTCAATGCTTCGATCTCTGGGGCTGTGTACCGGTCATAGTCGTATACGACCGCGTCGTTGATGGTATTCCTGCGTTCACCGACCCCTACTTTATCGCTTTCAAAACTGATGTGATACGTGCCATCCGAAAGCGGGTCACTCAGTAAAACGCCTTGCATTGGCTGTACTTCCGTTTTTTGCGCCTCCGAAGAGGTCGTGCTTGTCGTGGAAGCCGCCGCGCTTCCAGCCGTGGAACCGGGCGTCCCACAGCCCGCCATGGTTATCCCAAGAGCCAACAGCACAGCAAATGTTCCTATTTTATGGTTCCATTTCATACGAAAACCTTCTTTCTCTTGCTTGACGGAATGTTTCCGTTCCGCTACAATAAAAACGATCCAAAGACCCATTCTATTGCGACTGATTTTAAGATAGAGAGGACAATTTTTCGTGAAAATTCTGAAAGTGAAATGTCTGGCCCCCACCCGGCTGGACAATTATCTGATGCAGCAGTTCCCGGCGCTGAATCCGGGCCGCCTGAACAAGGCCCTGCGGGAGAACAAGATCAAGCTGAACGGCAAAAAACAGCCGCTCTCCACCCGCGTGATGGCGGGCGACGAGATCAAGCTCTTCATTCTGGACGAGGTACTGGACGCCGACAAGCGGGTGGAAGGCCCGGCGTGGAAGAACGCCCGCGGCCCGGCGCAGGTCATCTACGACTGCCCGCAGATCTTGGTGGTGAACAAGCCCGCCGGCCTTTCCGTAGACGGCCCGGAGGACGACACCCTGCTCAACCGTGCGCTGCTCTACCTGAACCAGAAGGGCGAATACAAGGAGAACGACCTCTACACCCCGGCACTGTGCCACCGGCTCGACACCGGCACCAGCGGCCTTGTCATCCTCGCCAAGACCCCGGAGGCCGAGCAGCTCTTCCTTGAGATCATCAAGAACCGCGAGGTCAAGAAGACCTACCTCTGCGTCACCTTCGGCCGCCCCGTTCCGCCGGACGGCACGCTGGGCGGCTACCTGCTCAAGGACGCCGACCGCGGCATCGTGAAGATCGTGCCCGACAAGCAGCCCGGCGCCAAGGATGTGGAGACCCAGTACGAGACCATTGCCGTCTCCGGCCGCCTCGCCCTGCTCAAGGTCCGGCTCATCACCGGCCGCACCCACCAGATCCGCGCCCATATGGCCAGCATCGGCTGCCCCATCCTCGGCGACAGCAAGTACGGCAACAACACGGCCAACCGCGAGCTCAAGCTCAAGTATCAGGCCCTCTGCGCGTGGGAACTCACCCTCCCCCGCTTCACCGCCCCCGACTTCGCCGACCTCTCCGGTAAGACCTTCCACGCCCCGAAACCGTGGTATTATCAGCAGGTGCTGGATGGGACGCTGAAGTAATTTGTGCTGTGTTGATGTTGATTGTGGGGATATTTTATGGCTCTTCCAAAATATAACGACCTTTACCGTGTACTACTGACCGTTTTGCAAGACGGCCAGCAGCATTCTATGAAGGATGTCCGTAATTCCATTGCGCAGATGCTCCATTTGACTGAAAAGGACATCAGCGAAACGCTCTCCAACGGTTCCACAGTCTACGCTGGGCGGGTCGGCTGGGCAAAAACTTATCTCAAAAAAGCAGAGATGATCGAATCGTCCCAACGCGGGTATATCTCCATCACGTCTGCCGGTCGTGCATTGCTGGCCAGCAATGAACCCATTACAAATGCAGTGCTCGCCAAATCGTCTCCAGCATTCTGTGAGTTCTACCAGCACAAAGTTTCTGATGATGCTTCCACTGCGCCAACTCCCGCAGAAGCACACGAGGAAACTCCGGAAACGCCACAGGAAACCTTCGAGCGGGTCTACACGCTCATCAACGACCAGCTGGCTGACGATCTGTTGACTGAAGTTTTGAATCAATCCCCCGCATTCTTTGAACAACTTGTGGTCGATTTGATGAAAGCCATGAACTATGGCGAAGGATTCGTTACAAAATACAGCGGAGATGACGGCATCGACGGCATCATTCATGAAGACAAACTTGGCTTCAATCTGATTTATATTCAAGCAAAGCGTTGGAAGCCGGATGTCACCATTGGCAAGCCGGAACTCCAAAAATTCGCCGGTGCTATGATGGGCCCGCCGAAAGTGGAAAAGGGCTTGTTCATCACCACCGCCAAATTCTCTCCAAAGGCCAAAGACTATGCTAACGCTCAGCATATTATCTTGGTCGACGGCAAGAAGTTGACTGAACTGATGATCGAACATGGTGTTGGTGTATCCACACAAAAGGCTTATCTTATCAAGCGTGTTGACAGCGACTATTTTTCGGATAACGAATAACAACAGCGGTAGCGCCGCAAATCAACAAACCCCCTGAAAAATCGGAAAGAAATCTTCACGCCGTAGGCGGGAATCTACCGATTTTCAGGGGGTTTGTCTACTTTTTGGGGGTTCCAAGGGGCGAGCAGCCCCTAATTCGTGCCCGTGTCCTTGCCGCGCAAAAGAGTACAAAATCTTTAGATACGCACCATCTCCCGGCTGATCTCGCTCAGGCTGTGCGCCCCGCACATCTGCATGGTATCAGCCAGTTCCCCGGCGATCTTGTCGATGTAGCACTTCACGCCCTCTTCGCCGCCGCCATAGACGGCGGTGACGAAGGGACGGCAGATGAGCACCGCGTCAGCCCCCAGTGCCAGCGCCTTGAAGACGTCCACGCCGGAGCGGATGCCGCCATCCACGAGGATCTTCACACCGCTGCCCTTGAGGGCGTCGGCGATCTCCGGCAGGACCTCGGCAGTGGCGGGGCACTGGTCCAGCACACGGCCGCCGTGGTTGGAAACGACGATGGCCGCTGCCCCGGCCTCCTTGGCCTTGAGGGCGCCCTTGACGGTCATGACGCCCTTCACGATGAAGGGACGGCCCGCCAGCGCCACGATCTCCCGGAGCTCGGCAACGCTCTTGCTGCCCGCCGGGGGGGTCATGTTCTTGAGGAAGGGCAGACCGGCGGCGTCCACATCCATGGCAACGGCAAAGCAGCCGCTGGCCTTGGCCTGTTCCATCTTGGCCTTAACGGTGTCGATATTCCACGGCTTGATGGTGGGCACGCCGCAGCCGCCCGCCGCGCCGATGGCCTTGGTGGCCATGGTCATTACGTCGGGGTTCACGCCGTCGCCGGTGAAGGCCGCGATGCCGTTTTCGGCACAGGCACGCACCAGCACATCGTTATAGGTCATGTCGTTGTAGGCGTCGGAGTAGTGGAGGTTCACCGCACCCACGGGGCCCGCGAAGAAGGGCAGCTTGAAACGTTTGCCGAACAGCTCCACATGGGTGTCGGGGGTGCCGTTCTCGCACAGGGTATCCATGTTGACCCGAACCTCGGCCCACTTATTATAATTGCGGATGGCCGTGTCCCCCACGCCCTTGGCACCGGGGCCGGGGATCTGGTTCTTGCAGGCCACGCCGTTGCATACCGGGCAAGCCTTGCAGTACTGACCGATGCACTGCCGCGCATTGCTTAAAACATCCGAATAATTCATTATGATCTTCCTCCTGTTCTGATTCAAATCCATCCGGAAGGGGTTCTTCCGCCCACGCTCTGCCCTCATCATAGTCCGATTTGGGGGCCGCGTCAAGAGGGTTTGCCGGGCGGATGCAGAGTTTGTAAAGCCGCATTCGCGCCCCTGCGTCGTTTTTCGATTTTTTCAAATTTTTTCAAAAAAAATCCTTGACAAAAGTGCTTCTTTCAGGTATTATAGTGGAGCGCTGAGGGCCACGGCCCGAAAACGCTGAAAACTGAAGATGTGGAAAGATGGCTGAGTTGGTCTAAGGCGCACGACTGGAAATCGTGTAACGTGTCAAAAGCGTTCTGGGGTTCGAATCCGCTGCTGCCCGGCGGCGGCGACATGGACCCCCAATTCTACGGGCAGGAGCGCATCCCCGCCTGTGGAGAGCCGAACCTCCTCCGCGACGCCGCCGAGCCGCCGCTGCTGCGAGCCTTTCTGGCCGCTGACAAGCCGGTGCTGGGCATCTGCCGGGGCATTCAGGTGATGAATGTCGTCTTGGGCGGCACGCTGTATCAGGACATCAAGCCCTTTGCCCATGTCCCCCACAACGACCACTGGGCCAAGATCCACACCGTCACCGTCCGCCGGGGCACAAAGCTGGAACAGATCTTGGGGCAGGATACCGTCCTCGTCAACAGCCAGCACCATCAGGCGGTGGATCGGATCGCCCCCGGCCTGACCCTTGCGGCCCTCAGCGAAGACGGCATCGTGGAGGCCATCGAGAAACCGGACGCGAAATTCTGCCTCGGCGTCCAGTGGCACCCGGAGTGGCTCAGCGCCGCCGACCCCGCCATGCAGGGCCTGTTCGACGCCTTCGTGGCCGCGTGCCGACATTAAAAAGGAGGGTTCTTCATGACCGCTTCCAAACAAAAAAAGCGCGGCCGGGCCGCGCTCATCCTGTTGCTCTGTCTGTTGGTACTCTGCCTTGCGGCGGGCGGCACGGCCTGCGCACTGCTGCGGCAGAAGGTCCGGGCCATTCAGGCCGGAGCCGAATTTGACTTCAGCTACACCGTGACCTCCCCTGCCGCCGAGACCCCCGCCCTCTACGGCGTCTTGCAGCAGGCGGGCGCGGCGCAGGGCACCGTTTCCGGTCAGTATGCGCCGGGCAAGTTCCAGTTCGCGCTGACGTCCGGAAAGACTGGCAATGCCTTTACGCGGGTATACATCGACGCCAATGAGACCCTCTACGACGCCGGGCAGCTCTACACCTACCTGCGCAACGAAGTCGTGAGCGCCGCACCGCTGGCGGGGCTGGTGCTGCCGGGCTGGAGCATGGGCAGCTACATTTCCCAGACCCAGCTGGCTTCCCTGCTGGGCGTGGAGCTTTCCGCCGTGGAGCTGCAGGACATGACCAGCCTTTCTCTGACGCTGGGCGCGCTGCAGAAGGTCTCCCCTGCCGGGGCGCTGGACGGCTATACCTATTACCAACTGCCCGCAGGTGAGAGCGGCCTGAGCTGCATCGTCGGTCTGCCCCTGAAGACGCTCTTCGCCAAGGAAACGCCCCTCCACATCCTGCTGACCATCCCGGAACATGAGGTGACCATCGCCCTCAACGGCACCGTCACCGCCGCCGAAACGGCTGTGGTAGCCCCCAGCTCCCGGATGACCGATGCAGACGTTCAGCGCTTCGTGGAGCTCCGCAAAGCGCTGGAGAGCTTTACAGATGTATTGCAGAGCCTTCTCTCCTGAGATGCAAAAACGGCTGAACAAAAACCGCGCAGGGCGGCACTCCCCTTCGGGAGGACCCGCTCTGCGCGGTTTGCGTTTCTTCTGGAAAGATCAGGAGCCCCACTCGGCGTAGTGGTCTTGGATCCACTGGGCACCTTCGCCCTTGCCGGTGACCTGACTGTAGGTCAGGTTCGTCAGTTCCTTGGTCATAGCTTCCTTCTCGGTCTTGTATTCCTGTTCGGCCTGATCCGCAATGCTCTGGTCGCGGCCATTGTCCGTCAGATACTGGCGCAGTTCCTTGATAATGGTGTTGAACTCTGCATCACACTCATTCTGGATTTGGTTCAGCCGGTTGGACTTGCCGAGGACCACCGAGACCTTCAGCGCAAGAGAGCGCTCTTCAACCGGGTGGGCGATGTATTCGTCATAGGAATCGCAGACTGCACGGTACAGCTTCCGCTGGGTCCGCTTCTGCAAAGCCTTGATCTCCTGCACGTAGGCGTTGATCTTGGCATCCACTGCGCTTTCGGCACTGGCGCTGCTGGAAGGGGTGCTGGAAGGCTCACTGCCGGAAGCCGGATGAGAAGAGGCCGGGTGGGACGATGCCGCACTGGACGCAGACTGCGAATGGGCGGCGTTCGACGAGGAAGCCGCACTGCTGGCTGCTTCACTGGAAGATGCCGGTTCGCTCTCCGAAACGGAGTCAGGCTCCGCAGCCGCTTCTGAAGCTGCCGCGGAGTCTGCCGGTTCCGGCTCCGACACCGCAGAGCTGGCCGGGGATGACGCACTTGCCGCGCTGGATGCAGCCTCCTGCGCCGCTTCACTCGAACCGGATGCAGACTCCGAAGCCGCTCCTGAACCTGCGGGACGCGCCGCAGCAAAGCCCACCACCGCCAATATTATAATGATACCCATCACGACAGCCGCCATGAGTTTTTTCGTTTTTTTCTGCATGATACGCCAGATGCTCCCTTTTGATGGATTCTCCGCAGAATACTGCGGAGCACTTTAAGGATACCATTTCACGTTCCAGAACACAAGGGATTTTTCGTGAAACTTTTGTTTATTCTGGACAGTCCAACTTTTTCAGGTCGATCGGACCCGCTCCACCAGTTCGAGGTACTCGCCGCAGTAGCGCGGGTAAAGCGGCCGGACAAGGGCAATGTGTGTTCCCCGCCAAAGTGCAACAAAAAAGTCGTCTGTCCACGAGGCAGTGAACAGACGACGGCTCAAAGGAGAAAGAGAATGGCAAAAGTCAGGCGGCACTTATGGCCACTGCCATTACCGGGCGCGGACCGTGGGCGGCTCCCAGCCGTCCAGCGCGGTCCAATCCGGTTTGTAGATGCGGAGGAAGAGGTGGAACTCACCCTCGCCGACGGGGAGCCAGTTGGCCGGGTTCACCGGGGCCTCCTTGGAAAGGAGGATATCCACCGAACCATCGGCGTTCCGCTTCAGATTCGAGCGGTCGTTGACGCAGTAACGGCCAATGGCGTTGTCGATCAGGAAATCGTCTTCCCCGTAGGCTGTCACCGACCAGAAACCCTTTTCCAGCGTCGGCGGGAAGGCATCAAAATGCAACGTATAGGTCTTTTTGCCCGTCAGGGGATCCCCGTCAGCATCGGTCGAAGTCTTGGGATAAATAGCGACGTCCGTCGTGTTTGCCCCCAGCCCGGCCAGCGCCACCAAGGCGCGGTAAGTATATGCCGTCCCGAAATTGCCGATGGGGTCGCCGTAGTAGGCCCACTGGCCCAGCTGCTTCGCATACTGCTTTGCTTCGGTCTGCAGTTTTTTCTTCAATTGGAGCAGCATCAGCTTCCAGCGCAGCGTCCCGCCCAGACCGAGGACTTTTTCATCAAACGTTTCACCGGGGCCCACATGGAGGGTGGAAAGCTTCCGGAGCATCGGCGCATCTTCCGCAGCGGGCGGGTTCGTCTCCATCTGCGCATTGGCAGCGGCAAAAAATTCCTTGGGGCTCATCGCAAGGACATGCTGCACCGGCACGAATTCGTTCGCCGGGTCGTAGCTGCCGGTGGGGGCCGTGTAGCTGCCCGCTTCATAAGCCGACAGCGGCAGCAGCGCCATCCGGTCCTGAATGGCATAGACATTGGGCAGGTCTTCCTGCCCGGAAAGCACGATGCGGGCGATGCACCAAACCGTGTCGGTGGGGGCTTCCACCCGCCGCACCCCTTCCGGCAGGGTGCCCTGCCAGCCGGAGCGGACGATGGCATAGGTTCCCGGCTCCTCCAAGACCGCGATGGTATTGGTCCAGCCGTCCAGCACCTGCACATTGAAAAAGCGGTCGGTCTCCGGCACCACGTAGAGCATCGGTTCCGCGCGGACATCCAGCCACGCCTGTGTATAGATGGTATCCACATTCGGGCTCACGACCGTGCGGCTGGACGCATCCATCAGGCTGCGGACATGGATGAGCTGATTGACGGGGGCCCGCCGTTCCGTGGCCGTTTCGGTGTTGGTCGAAACGATCTTGGTGGCGTCCATCAGCACCAGCGGGAAGGCGTAGAGATACGCCTCTTCCACCAGCTGCTGCACACTCGGTGCAGCCAGAGCCGCGGCCTGTCCCACCGGCAGAAGCGTCACGCCACCCGCGACAGCGGCCGCCGTGGAAAGATGCAAGAACTCACGTCGAGTCAATTTCATGGGGGGAACCTCCTGTTGTTTCGGAAACGTCAGCGGGCCAGCAGGACGGAGACCGTCACTTCCTTGGCGTCGGTGCTCAAGTCAAACGCACTGCCGTCCTGCAGCGCGAAGCGGATCTCATACACGTTCTGGGCGCGGAGCTTGCCGGAGGCCTTTTCCAGCGACCAGTTCCCGGTAAAGGCGTGGTACCGGCCATCGGTGCCCAGCGCATAGAGCTTGTAGTCCGCCGCGCGGCCGGTCAGGCCGTTGACCCGGATGGCCGCGATGGTCTGGGGATGGAGATTGTCAAAGGTAACGGTGTGGAGCCATGTGGCCGGAGTGCCCTGCCCGCCGGCTGCGGCAAAGGCGGCGGGGGTGACAACGGTGCGGCGGGTCTTGTCCAGATCCACCTTGCGGTAGGGCATTTCAGGCAGATAGACAAAACGATCCTGCAAGCGGAGCAGTTCCTTGTAGCCGGTGGGGCAGTACAGCTTGTTGCCGTCCCGCCCGGCATACATGCCGATGGCCATGTTGTTGTAGCCGTAAAGGGACGAAACATCCACGGTCAGCACAGTTTTTCCGCTGTTAAAGTCGAGGGCGATGTACTGCCACATGCCGCTGTTCACATCCTGCACGAAGCCGTAGATGTAGCCGGTGGCGGTGGAGAGCTTCATCATGGACGTATCGCTCAGGTCATCCCGGCACCAAACGCTCTTCATAGCCCAGCTGCCGTCCGCTTTTTTCACGGTGTCCACCCGCTCGACGCCGGGCATGATCATGCAGTTGCCCTTGCGCAGCCAGTTCCGGTCGTAGATATTCTCATAGCTCTGGATGGAAGAATCACTGTCGGGCTTAGCGAGGTTCGGGCTGCCCGCGCCGAACCAGTTGCAGACGATGGTGCTGACGGTGCCGTTGCCGTGGTCGTAGACGATGGCGGAGTTTTCCACCGAGACCGGCATATTGGCGGGCAGCTCGTCGATGACCGGGCAGCTTGCCGCCACAGCACCGGTGCGGATGTCCAGCGCCATCAGGCTGACCGTTTCCAGATTGTCGGTGAAGAAGACCAGCTCCGGGCTGAGGGAGGGCGAGCAGCCGCTGCCCCATGCAAGGCCGCCGCCGGTGGTGGCCGCACCTTCCCGGCTGTCCTTGGCCCCGGCGCTGGCATAGGGGGTGCGCCAGACGATGTCCACGCCGTTGTCGGCCCGCAGCAGATAGCACGCGAGATTGGTCAGGATGACCGCCCCCTCCCTGCAGGATGCGATGCCGTTTTCGGCACCCTCGCCGGGCTGCGGCGCGTAGACATGCACTTCGTGGTCAAGGTCGGCGGTGCCGCCCGCCAGAATGGTCTCGATGGCGGCATGGGAGATGTAGCCCATGGCTCCCTGCTGGCCGCGGTCGGGGTAGATGCGGAAGCCGCCCGTTACGAACCAGAGGTTGCCCTCGTAGTCGAAGACGATGGAAAGGAGGTTCTGTTCCAGCGTCCGGCCCAGCACCCGCTCGGCGGCGGCTTTGATGTTGATATCCAGCACCTTTTCGAAAATGGGCAGCGGGGTGCCGGTCTCATCGGTCGCCTTGAGCATCAGGACATGGTTGTGGCTGGTGGGGCAGACGATGAGGTTCCGCCCATCCACAAAGGAATAGGAGCTCTGGATGACATACCCGCCGCCATCGTGCTTTGCGGGCGAGAAGCAGCCCAGCGTGACCACCTCGGCGGCGTCGAGGTCGCGGATGGCAAGGCCGCCCAGCAGCGGGACCACGGGGTTGTCGAAATTGTCGAAGAAGATGGCCGGGGAGGCATTGGGGTTGATCTTTTCCATGGCCACGTTGACTTCCGGCTCGATGCCGATGGGCAGGACTGCATCGGTGGAGTCGGTGTTGTAGCAGTCGTGGTGGATGTTGGATTCACTCCGGCCCATGAAGGGGTTCGGGTCCACGACCTTGGCCGTCAGGGGGTTGGGGGGCAGGGCAGTCTCGGCAGAGTTTTCCAACAAGCCGGAAAACAGGCCGTTGGTCTCGGCGGCGCTGGCGGCGGGGGCCAGCCCACAGGCCAGAAGGGTGAGCGCGGATGCGCTGAGGAAGCTGCGTCGTGTCAGTTTCATGATGTCGATCCTCCAGATTCCAGTAAAGTCGTTATAAATTCAGGAGCACATTGGCCCGGAATACGTTGTTTTCCGTCTCGACGGTCAGGTTGCCGTGGTATTTTTGCACGGTGGTATGGATGGAGACAAGGCCGATGCCCTGCCCTTCATGCTTGGTGGAGTGCAGGACGCCTTTCTGCTTTTTCAGCACGCCGTCGTAGCGGTTCTCCACCACGATGCCCAGCATCGCCGGGCTCAGCATCCGGGCCATCACCCGCACCTGCCGCTCGTCCGGCGGCAGCTTCTGGCTGGCGAACACGGCGTTTTCCAGCAAGTTGCCCAGCAGCGTACACAAGTCCGCCTCCGGCAGGGGCAGCCGCTTGGGCAGCTCCAGCTTCCATTCCACCGGGATCCCCTTCTGCCGGGCGTCGCTGTCGTAGTGGCCGGCCAGCGCATCCACGGCTGGGTTGGCGCAGAGGGTGGGCCGCGCATCGTTCAGCTCGTCCTCGTACTGGCGCAGGTAGCTCTTCAGCTCCTCCAGCTCCCCCGCCTCAGTCAGGCCGGAAATGACGTGCAGATGCTGGCGGAAGTCATGGCGCAGACTGCGGGTCTGTTCCATATAGGCCCGCAGCTCCATATAGCGGCGGGATTCCACGGCCAGAAGCTGATTTTCGCGGTCCAGCCGGGTGTTGCGGGTGTACTCCATTGCCACCCGGTACATCTCGTACAGCAGCAGGAAGATGCCAAGCAGGGAGATGGACACGGCCAGCACCGCGATGATCATGATCCGGTTGATGAGGACGATGGCCGAGTCCCGCGGCATACAGAAGATGAGGAAGGCCGCGTAGATGGCGGGCAGCGGCCACGCCGACTGCCAAAACGCTTCGCCGTGGTACTCCCCCAGCAGCCATGTGCTCCACCGGACGGCGGTGAAGGTAAAGATGGTACTCAGCACCACCGAGAGCGCCAGCGCGATCACCGCTGTGGATGCAAGAGAGACCGCCTCATCGTTGCCGGTCTCGGCGCGGGCATTCAGCACCGCAGCCAGCAGCGAGCAGACCGCCAGCATCACCGCCGCAACGGCGAACAGGAAGGCCGTCTGGGTGACCGACACCCCCGGAGCCACCCGCCACCGCAGCAGCCAGAACGCCACGATGAGGATGGGCAGCAGGAAATAGTTGCTCGGCACCTCCAGCACAGAGCAGACCCCCGCGCAGACAGCGCAGATCACCGTGACCAGCCCTGCCGCAATGCCAAAGGTCCTGCGGGGCGCGGTCAGGTGCTCCCGCAGCGGGGCAAGGCAGAGATACGCTCCCGGATACAATAATGCAAATTCGAGAAAGTAGCGTCCAAACTGCGCAGCATTCACGGCTTTTTGCCTCCTCTCCAAACTTAAAATTCCCGCTGCATATGGCGGAACTGATACTGTGTAAAGCGTGCCAACAGGGTGTTTTTGTCCTTCTGGCGGATGGGCAGCCGCGCACCGTCCAGCATCTCGAAACAGTCGCCTTCGAACCGCAGCACCTTGTCCATATTCAGCAGAACGCCCCGGTTGCAGACAAGGAAGTTTTCGTGGGCGGAAAGCTCCTGCTCCACTTGGGAAAAGGTCGCTGCGGCGCGGCACTCCCCGTCGTCGGTCACGACCCGGACGATGTGGTTCTGGGAGGCCGCGTAGTGGACCTTGCTCAGCGGGATCTGCACGGTCTGCCGCGCGATCCGCACATCCAGCTCCGGTTCCTGCCGGCACAGCACCCGCCGCAGCTCGGCGGTCAGGAGCGCGATCTTTTCCTCTTTATAGGGCTTCAGTAAGTAATCGAAGGGATGCACCGGGAAGGCATCCCACACATATTCCGGCGAGGAGGTCACAAAGACGATGAGGAGCCGCGGGTCTTTCTCCCGCAGCTGCCGGGCCGTCTCGATGCCGTTGGTGCCCGCCATACAGATATCCAAAAACACCACCTCATATGCGCCGGTGGTAAATCGCGCTAAAAGATCGTCGCCGCTGGAAAACCTCGTACAGATAGGTCTATCCCCTTGGAACGCCCGGCGCAGCAGCAGTTCCAGCCGCCGTGCTTCCGGTTCCTGATCTTCGACGATCGCTATTCGCAGCTCCATCGCTACGCCCCCTTACGACTCTATTTTACCATACTTTTTCTCCTGCCGCACCTGCCATTCACGCACGAAACACCCCCTTTCACGCAGGTTTGGGCCTATTTTTTGGGGCCCCATGTCGAACAGCGTCGAAAACCGGTGGCAGGGCTTTCCCGTCTGCCTTTGTAAAAAAGTATTACTTATTCAGGTAAAATTTCATAAAATTCCAAAAAAATCATTGACAGACAAAGTACAACATGATACGATAACAATCGATTTTGAGAGACAAAGCACGTCAGAGTCTTTTCAAAGCAATTTACCTAGGACCGCCCAGCGGGGCTAAGGCCATACGGACAGCCGGGTCCACTGCCGACCGGCGGCATTGCCGCCATTATTGATTGAGTTTGAAGCTCAAATTTTATAAGTTGGTTCCTTTACAACCATGAAATTGTGCATCGTGGTGCGCAGACTTGTGAAACGGTCAATAAGAGTAGTAAAAGTGTAGTTGCTATATAGACTCTCGTCATCCCGTCTTTTTGAATCATGCGAAAACAGCTTTGCTCCGGCCTTTTTCTGCCGGTGGGCTTTGTTCGTGTGCATTCACAGCTTTTTGAAAGCGCAGGTCTGCATCCCAGTGTGCAGGACCTGCGCTTTTTGTTTTGCCAAAGGGAGCCAAGGACGGAGGAAGAGTATGAACGAGAGCAGAACGCGGACCAAGCTTGACCAGCGCCGCGCGCCCATTTACGAGGCGCTGGAACAGTTCCGCCAGATGCGGGTGGTCCCCTTTGATGTGCCCGGCCACAAGCGGGGCCGGGGCAACCCGGAGCTGACGGCCTTTCTGGGCCAGCAGTGCGTGGGCGTGGACGTGAACAGCATGAAGCCGCTGGACAACCTCTGCCACCCGGTGTCGGTCATCCGGGAAGCGGAGGAGCTGGCCGCCGACGCCTTTGGGGCGGCCCACGCCTTTTTGATGGTGGGCGGCACCACCAGCAGTGTGCAGAGCATGGTGCTGACCGCCTGCAAGCGGGGGGATGAGATCATCCTGCCCCGCAATGTGCACCGCAGCGTGCTGAACGCGCTGGTGCTCTGCGGCGCGGTGCCGGTCTATGTCAACCCGGAGGTGGACAAGCGGCTGGGCATTTCGCTGGGCATGAAGCGGGAGCAGGTGGAAAAGGCCATCCGGGAGCACCCCAACGCCGTGGCCGTTCTGGTGAACAACCCCACCTACTACGGCATCTGTTCCGACCTGCGCGCCATCGTGAAGATGGCCCACGACGCCGGGATGCTCTGCCTTGCGGACGAAGCCCACGGCACCCACTTCTACTTCGGCGGCGGGCTGCCCGTCTCCGCCATGGCGGCGGGGGCGGATATGGCCTCCGTCTCGATGCACAAGAGCGGCGGCAGCCTGACCCAGTCCAGCCTTCTGCTCATCGGGCCCAATGTCCACCCCGGCTATGTGCGCCAGATCATCAACCTGACCCAGACCACCTCCGGCAGCTACCTGCTGATGTCCAGCCTCGACATCTCCCGCCGCAACCTCGCACTGCGGGGGCGGCAGGTGTTCCATCAGGTCGCGGACATGGCCGAGTATGCGCGGGAGGAGATCAACGCCGTGGGCGGCTACTACGCCTTCGGCAAGGAGCTGTGCAACGGCAACTCCGTCTTTGACTTCGACACCACCAAGCTCAGCGTGCACACGCTGGACATCGGCCTTGCGGGCATCGAGGTCTACGATATCCTCCGCGACGAGTACGACATCCAGATCGAGTTCGGCGACATCGGCAACATTCTGGCCTACCTGTCCATCGGCGACCGTCCGCAGGAAGTGGAGCGGTTGGTCAGCGCCTTGGCCGAGATCAAGCGCCGCTACCGCACCGACGGAGCCGGGCTGCTCAGTCAGGAATACATCGACCCGGTGGTGGCCGCCAGCCCGCAGGAGGCGTTCTACGCCCCGAAAAAGAGCCTTCCCTTACGGGAGACCGAGGGCATGGTGTGCAGTGAGTTCGTCATGTGCTACCCGCCGGGCATCCCCATTCTGGCCCCCGGCGAACGGATCACCAAGGAGATCCTGAATTACATTGAGTACGCCAAGGCCAAGGGCTGCAGCATGACCGGCCCCGAAGACCCGGACATCCTGCACCTGAACGTACTGGCATAAGGGGGAATGAACCATGGAATTTTGGTTTTCGGAATTTCACACCCCGGACGTGAAACACAGCATCCGGGTGAGCAAACAGCTCTACTCCAAGCAGAGCGACTACCAGCGCATCGACATCTTTGAGACGCCGGAGTTCGGCCGGGTGCTGACGCTGGACGGCAACGTGATGCTGACCGAGCGGGACGAGTTCATCTACGACGAGATGATCGTCCATGTGCCTATGGCCGTCCACAAAGAGGCGAAGGATATCCTCGTCATCGGCGCGGGCGACGGCGGCGTAGTGCGGGAGCTGACCCGCTACGACCGGGTGGAGCGGATCGACCTTGTGGAGATGGACCCGCAGGTGGTGGAGGCGTGCCGCGCCTACCTGCCCGGCAATGCCTGCCGGATGGATGACCGCCGGGTGCACATCTACTTCGAAAATGCCCTCAAGTTCATCCGCCGGTGCGAGGAGGAGTACGACCTCATCATCGTGGACTCCTCCGACCCCTTCGGCCCTTCCGAGGGGCTTTTCACCCGCGAATTCTACGGCAGCTGCTTCAACGCGCTGAAGGCCGACGGCATCATGGTCAACCAGCAAGGCAGCCCCTTCTACGCCGAGGACGCCAGCGCCATGCAGCGCAGCCACAAACGGATCGCGTCCACCTTCCCCATCAGCCGGGTGTATCAGGCCCACATCCCCACCTTCGCCGCCGGGTACTGGCTGTTCGGCTTTGCCAGCAAGAAGTACCACCCCATCGACGACCTCGACGCCGCCGCATGGAAAGCGCTGAACATGCGCACCCGCTACTACACCGCCCGGCTCCACGTCGGAGCCTTTTATCTGCCCGCCTTCCTCGAAGAGATGCTGCGGGAAGTGGAGGAACACTGATGCGACCCAACATTGAAAACTTCATCGGCTGCGACAGCAGCTACCGCGCCGCCAGCATCGTGCTGTACGGTGCGCCCTACGATTCCACCACCAGCTACCGCCCCGGTGCCCGGTTCGGCCCCGCTGCCATCCGGCACGAGAGCTACGGGCTGGAGACCTATAGCCCCTACCAGAACGCCGACCTGACCGACTTCGACATCTTCGACAGCGGCGACTTGGAGCTCTGCTTCGGCTCCAGCGAGTCGGCCCTTTCCGACATTGAGGGCCGCGCCGCCGAGATTCTGGCAGACGGCAAGTTCCCGCTGCTGCTGGGCGGCGAACATCTGGTCACGCTGGGGGCCGTGCGGGCTGCGGTAAAGAAGTACCCGGATCTCCACATCGTCCACTTCGACGCCCACGCCGACCTGCGGGACGACTATCTGGGAGCCAAGCTCAGCCACGCCTGTGTGCTCCGCCGCTGCCACGAGCTTGTGGGGGACGGCCGCATCCATCAGTTCTGCATCCGCAGCGGCGACCGCGCCGAGTTCGACTTTGCAGCCCAGCACACCGAGCTGCACAAGTTCGACTTCACCGGCCTCGCCGAGCTGACGGAAGCGCTCTGCGAAAGCCGGGTGCCCGTCTACCTGACCATCGACCTCGACTGCCTCGACCCCTCCTGCTTTCCCGGCACCGGCACCCCTGAAGCGGGCGGCGTGAGCTTCTTGCAGCTGTTGGACGCCATCCGCACTGTGGCCAAGGCGAACATCGTCGCCGCCGACCTCAACGAGCTGGCCCCCACGCTGGACCCCACCGGCGTTTCCACCGCCACCGCTTGTAAGGTGCTGCGGGAGACCCTCATCGCGCTGGACAAGGGCTGGCCCGGCTTCCAAGCATAACGCCTGAATCAAAAACAACGCAGCGGTCGGGGCGCAGACCCCAGACACGCTGCGCGATCAAACATCATAAAGGAGAGACTTACCATGAGCAAAGTTCTGATCATCGGCTGCGGCGGCGTGGCTTCCGTCGCCATCCACAAGTGCTGCCAAGTGCCTGAAGTCTTCACCGAGATCTGCATCGCCAGCCGCACCAAGTCCAAGTGCGACAAGCTGGCCGCCGAACTGGCCCCGAAGACCGCCACCAAGATCACCACCGCGCAGGTGGACGCTGACAAGACTGAGGAAGTCATCGCCCTCATCAAGGCCTATCAGCCCGACCTCGTGATGAACATCGCCCTGCCCTATCAGGACCTGACCATCATGGACGCCTGCCTTGCGTGCGGCGTCAACTACATGGACACCGCCAACTACGAGCCGGAGAACACCGACGACCCGGCGTGGCGCGCTGTTTACGAGAAGCGCTGCAAGGAGGCCGGGTTCTCCGCCTACTTCGATTACAGCTGGCAGTGGGCCTATGCCAAGAAGTTCGAGGAGGCCGGCCTGACCGCCCTGCTGGGCAGCGGCTTTGATCCGGGCGTGACCCAAGCTTACTGCGCCTACGCCAAGAAGCACGAGTTCGACACCATCGACACCATCGACATCCTTGACTGCAACGGCGGCGACCACGGCTATGCCTTCGCCACCAACTTCAACCCGGAGATCAACCTGCGCGAAGTGTCCGCCCCCGGCAGCTACTGGGAGAACGGCCACTGGGTCGAGATCCCGGCTATGAGCATCAAGCGGGAGTACAACTTCGACAAGGTGGGCCAGAAAGACATGTATCTGCTCCACCACGAAGAGATCGAGTCCCTCGCCAAGAACATCCCGGAGGCCAAGCGCATCCGCTTCTTCATGACCTTCGGCCAGAGCTACCTTGACCATATGCGCTGCCTCGAAGATGTGGGGATGCTCTCCACCACCCCCATCGAATTCAACGGGCAGGAGATCGTGCCCATCCAGTTCCTCAAGGCCCTTCTGCCTGACCCCGCCAGCCTCGGCCCCCGTACCAAGGGCAAGACCAACATCGGCTGTATCTTCACCGGCAAGAAGGACGGCAAGGAAAAGACCTACTATATTTATAATGTCTGCGACCATCAGGAGTGCTACAAGGAAGTCGGCTCTCAGGCCATCAGCTACACCACCGGCGTGCCCGCCATGTGCGGTGCCCTCATGCTGCTGACCGGCAAGTGGACCACCAAGGGCGTGCACACCGTGGAGGAGTTCGATCCGGATCCCTATCTGGACGCACTGGACAAGTACGGCCTCCCCCGCTCCGAGAGCCACGCCCCGGCTCTGGTGGACTGATGCGGCTGGCTGACACCCGCCCGCCCTTCGCGGGGCTGGCGAAGCTGCCGGAGGAAGCCCTCGCTTCCCTGCCCACCCCCTGCTACCTGCTGGACGAAAGCCAGCTGCGCCGCAACGGCGAGATCCTGCTGGGGGTGCAGCAGCGCACCGGCTGCAAGATCCTGCTGGCGCAGAAGGCGTTCTCGAACTTCGACCTCTACCCGCTGCTGGCTCCGTACCTCGCGGGCACCGAGGCCAGCGGCCTGTACGAGAGCCGCCTCGGCAAGGAGGAGCTGCCGGACAAGGAAAATCATGTCTTCTGTGCCGCGTTCCGGGCCGACGAATTCGACGAGCTGCTGTGCTGCGCCGACCACATCGTCTTCAACTCGCCCCGCCAGCTGAAAAAATTCGGCCCCGCCGCCAAGGCTGCGGGCAAGAGCGTGGGGCTGCGCATCAACCCGGAATGCTCCACGCAGGAGGGCCACGCCATCTATGACCCCTGTGCTCCCGGCAGCCGCCTTGGCACCACCCGCGCCCAGTGGGACGCCGCAGCGGAAAAAGATCCCGCCCTGCTCTCTCTGCTGGACGGGCTGCACTTCCACACCCTCTGCGAGCAGGACGCCGACGCGCTGGCCGCAACGCTGGACGCCGTGGAGGCGCGTTTCGGCGACCTGCTGCCGCAGATGCAGTGGCTGAATTTTGGCGGCGGGCACCACATCACCCGCCCGGATTACGACCTGCCCACGCTGGAGCGCTGCATCACCCGGATGCAGCAGACCTACGGCGTACAGGTCTACTTGGAGCCGGGCGAGGCGTGGGCGCTGAACGCGGGCTATCTCGTGACGACCGTCCTCGACACGCTGCAGAACGGCGAAACGAGCCTTGCCATCCTCGACATGTCCGCCGCGTGCCACACGCCGGACGTCATCGAGATGCCCTACCGCCCGCCCCTGCTGGACGCCGGGGAACCGGGCGAAAAAGCTTGCACCATCCGCCTCGGCGGCCCCACCTGCCTTGCCGGGGACGTGGTGGGCGACTACAGCTTCGCCGCCCCCCTCGCGGAGGGTGACAAGCTCATCTTCGGCGATATGGCGATCTATACCACCTGCAAAAACAATACCTTCAACGGAATGCCCCTGCCCCCCATCTGGGCCATGGACGAGACCGGCTCCTGCCGCGAGCTCGTGAAGTTTGGGTATGAGGAGTTTAAGGGGAGACTGGGAAGAATTTGAATAAAAATGGCCGTGTCCGAATTCTGCATGTGCAGAGACCGGACACGGTCGTTTTTTTGCTCTATAATAAATATCGGGGTCGGGAGAAAATCCCGGCCCCATTTTTCAAAGAGATGGTTATTGTTTCGGGTATTCCGCTTTGATATTGCTGGCACCGGAAATATAGTCCATCGAAACATTATAGAACTGCGCAAGGATCAGCAGATTATCAATGGGAATGCGGGTCTTGCCGCTTTCATAGTCGGAATAGGTGCGCTGGCCGATATGCAGCAGGTCAGCGACCCTTTGCTGCGTCAGAGCGTGATCTTCCCGAATCTCGCGTATTCGCTCATTGTATCGCATGACCTCACCACCTTACACAGTAAGTATAAGGAAATCGGAAAGAAACTTGACAAATAGAGTTATAAACTCTATAATGGGCGCAAAGATAGAGTTATATACTCTAAAAAGGCAGATCCATTAACATTTAGTTGGGAGGAAGCAAAATGTTACAGTATCCCAAAGAGTACAACCTTTTGAATGAGGAAGAGCTGGAATATACCGGCGGCGGCAGCGATGCTGACTTTATGTTGGCGCTGGCGGCAGGAGGTCTGGCAGGCGTGATCGTATCCTCGGTCGTTTACATCCTGAACGGCGAGAATATCAGAAACCGAAAAAAGGCAGAAAATCCGGAAAAGTATCTGCCGGATACGGATGCCGCAAAGCGCAAGCTGCTGGCTGATGATAGCAAGGAAGAACTTATGACCTCTCCGCTGGGGGCGATCTCGCTGGCGGGGTTTGCGGTATCCGGTGTGTGCATTGCAGTGGGTGCCGGTATCAGCATAGCAAACATGTTCGATGGCCTGAAGAGACAGTAAGGGAGGAACTGATATGAAATATCCAGAAAACTACACGGCTTTGCAAACAGAAGAGATGGAGTATATTTCGGGCGGCAGCGACGCCAATGTTGCTCTGGTGGGGATCGGCTTTGTGGGCAACATCGTATGTGCGCTGGCATCGAATGCTTATCGAGGAGCGATCAGCAAGAAACTGAAAAAAGAAAGTCCTGAGAAGTATCAGCCCGCGGCAGATGGAAGTGTCTGGCCTTTGGCACAGGATACCCTGAAAACTTATTTTACTTCCGTTGGCGGTATTCTGATCACATTTGGAACCATTGCATCGTTCGGCTGCATTGCGGCAGGTACGGTTATGCAGTAAGACGATGCCACAGAGCGCAGGATCATCACTTGTATGTAAAAACGGGATTCGCTGAAAAGCGTTTCCCGTTTTTTCTGTGAAATCCCAACTCCAGTCCTTGCCCGCAGGGGCGGGGTGTGTTAAACTGGAAGCAAAAGGCGCGGGCAGGGGGAGGCCTCGGCCCAGCGCTGTGGAATGAAAAACTAGGGGAGGAACTGACACGTGAAACATCTCGCTCAAATTGCCCGCCGGGCGGCGGCGCTGGTGCTGGCGGCGGTGCTGGTCTGCACGCTGGTGCCCGCAGCCTTTGCAGAGGAGGAGATCGCCCACCCGACCACCATCGGCGGCGCGGACACCACCCTCGTCCCGGTGGAAGAGGAAAACTGCCTGAGCTGGCTCTTCGGCTCCAAAGATAAGATCACCATGCCCTACCTTAACATAAAGGGCAAGGGTCTGCGCCGGAACGTCACCCTCAACCTCGTGGACTGCCTTGTGGGCATCACTTACACCGAGCTGGGGTCCATCGGCAGCTTCGTCAGCTCCTCGGCGGCGCAACAGGCGTGGAAGGCACAGGCTGTGGCCATCCATTCCTATCTGCTGTACCAAAAACAGTACGGCTCGTCGGCCAACGCCCTCGTCTACACCCCCGTGGACCAGATCCCCTCTTCGGCGCGGGAAGCCCTGCGCAAGGCCATTGAGCCGGTGAAGGACGAGGTGCTGACCTACAACGGCTCGGTCATCGACGCCGTGTGGTCGGCCAGCGCGGGCTATAACACCCAGACCGGCGTTTACGGCACCTGCTCCGGCCTTGATGCGTGGGGCACCGACGTGCCTTATTTGCAGAGCGTGGAAAGCCCCTACGAGGAGCAGTACCACAACCTCATGCGCCGGATCATCGGCAAGGATTACCGCTACACCGAGTACAACGACAGCAAGACCGGCCAGCCCTACGAGAGCGCCGACACCACCCACAAGGATCTCGGCGGCTATGTACAGTACAACACCTTCGTCTCCAACGGCCGCAGCTACCGCTACATCGGCCAGTTCGTCAGCTCCCGCTACTGCTTCGATTTCTCCGCCGACGAAAACGGCACGCCGGTCATGAATTACTACGGCTACGGCCACGGCGTCGGCATGAGCCAGTGCGGCGCGGTGGGCTACGCCAGCGAGCAGGGGATGAATTATAAAAACATCCTCAAGCACTACTACACCGGCGTCTCCATCAGCACCTCCGGCAGCTCGTCCGGCGGGCTGTTCAGCTGGCTCTTTGGGTTGTTTCGCTGAGGAAAACCCCGGAAATTCGAAGGAATTGTAGAAAATCGCTTCTCAAATGGGGCGGAATTTGGTATACTATATTAGTTTGTAGTATCGCGGGCGGTCACACCCCGCAGAGAAGTGGAGAAATCAGACATGCAATTGGAGAAGGAAAAGGAATCGAGACAGGACGCCGAGCGCTGCCGTTTGCTGGCCCAGCGCATTGCGGAAGAGCTGGTTCCGGAGTCGGCGGCTGTTCTGGGAGACGATGAAGCCTCCTGCACTGCACTGCAAAAGGCCCTGCGCAAGGCTGGCATCCGGGCAAACGAGTGGACGGCTGCGGCGGCCCGGCAGCCCGACCTGCTGGTGGTGGAGGACCCCACCTTCGTGGAACTGCCCCCGCAACTGGCCGCGAAGGTGCTGCTGGTCTGCACCGACACCACCGCTCTGGCCAACTGGGCCGAGCAGCTGGCCCAGCGCGGCTACTACCGCGATATGTTCTGGCGCAGCAAGGGCCGCACCCAGCAGTCGGCCCTCTTCCGGGCCGCTCAACCCGGCGCTCTGGCCGTGGTCAAGGGCTACGAGCAGGAACTGGACACCCTGCGGGACCGGATGGTGCGGGCCGAACGGAGCTGCGGCGAACAGGCCGCCCTCATTGGACGGCTCCGCAGCGACCTTGCCCTGAGCCGCAGCCATGAAAAGCAGTTGGAAGAGACCCTCGGCGAGGTCACAGGCTCGACCTTCTGGAAACTGACGTGGCCCGCCCGCTATGTCGTCAGCAAGAGCCGCCAGCTCTGGCACACCCTGCCGCTCTTCGTCTTCCTGCACGAGCTGCGGACCGAAGGCATTTCCGGGATGCGGGAAAAGGCCCGCGCCCGCCGCGAGTACGCTGCCCTCTTCCCCGGCAAGACCCTGCGGGCGGATGCCTTTGCCCCCGTGGAACTGCTGGTGAAGCAGTTCAATGCCCAGCCCGCTGCCCCGAAGATCAGCATCGTGGTGCCGCTCTACAACACTCCGCTGGAGTTCCTTGAAGAGCTGCTGGATTCCGTCCAGAACCAGACCTACCAGAATTGGGAGCTTTGCTGCGTGGACGCCGGGCAGGACGCCGCCGTGGGCCAGAAGGTACAGGACCGCGCCAAGGCGGACCCCCGCATCCGCTACCAGAAGCTCGAAAAGAACGAGCTCATCCCCGGCAACACCAACCACGGCATCGAGATGGCCACCGGCGATTACATCGCCCTGCTGGACCATGACGATATCCTCCACCCCTGTGCACTCTGGTACACGGCCAAGGCCATCGCCGAGCAGGGGGCAGACTTCATCTACACCGACGAAGCCACCTTCGAGGGCAGCGTGGACAACGTGGTGCTCTACCACTTCAAACCGGACTTCATGCTGGACAACCTCCGCTCCAACAACTACATCTGCCACCTGACCACCTTCAGCCGCGCCCTGATGGAGCGCAGCGGCGGCGGCGAGCGGATGGAGTACAACGGCAGTCAGGATTACGACCTCTTCCTCCGCCTGACCGAACAGGCCGCGAAGATCGTACACATCCCCCACGCCCTCTATTACTGGCGCTCCAGCCCCGGCAGCACGGCGGCGGACATCTCCGCCAAGACCTACTGCATCGACGCGGGCATCGCGGCCCTCAAGGCCCATTATGCCCGCTGCGGCGTCGCGGTGGACGAGGTCAGCCTCATCCCCGGCACGCCCGGCTATTACAAGACCGATTACACCATCGCCCATCCGGGCCGGGTCAGCATCCTGATCCCCACCTGCGACCACATCAAGGACCTCGAACTCTGCGTCGAGTCCATCTATGACCGCACCACCTACCCGGATTTCGAGCTGATCCTCATCGAGAACAACAGCAAGCAGCCGGAGACCTTCCGCGCCTACGAGCGGATGGAGAAGGAGCACCCGGACAACCTCCATGTCGTCACGTGGCAGGGCAAGGGCTTCAACTACAGCGCCCTGAACAACTTCGGCGAGACCTTCGCCACCGGCGAGTATCTGCTGCTGCTCAACAACGATACCGAGGTCATCACCCCGAACTGGCTGGAAGAGATGGTCATGTACGCCCAGCAGAAGCGGGTGGGCTGCGTGGGTGCCAAGCTCCTCTACCCGGACGATACCGTCCAGCACGCCGGTGTCGGCTTCGGCATCGGCGGCGTGGCGGGCCACCTGCACAAGTATTTCCCCGCCACCTCGGATGGCTACATGGGCCGCCTGAACTACGTGCAGGACGTCTACGGCGACACCGCCGCCTGTCTGCTCATCCGCCGTGCGGTCTACAACGAGGTCCACGGCCTCGACGAGAGCTATGCCGTTGCCTTCAACGATGTGGACTTCTGCGTCCGCGTCCGGGAGGCGGGCTACACCAACGTCTTCACCCCCTTCGCCCAGCTCTACCACTACGAGAGCAAGAGCCGCGGCATGGAGGACAACCCCGAAAAGCAGAAGCGCTTCCAAGGCGAAGTGCTCCGCTTCCAAGCCCGCTGGGGCGACCTGCTCGCCAAAGGCGACCCCTGCACCAACCCCAACTTCGATATCCAGCGGGAGGATTTCAGCCTGAAGATCTTGCCGCTGGAATGAGATGGTCCGTCCCATTGCAAGCGCGATCTAAACTGAGGCGAAGTCTCGCCGGAAGCATCCTTGCCCTCTCAGGCCGCCTAACGGCGTCCAGCTCCCCCAAAGTGGGAGCCTTTGGCAAAGGCGTGAAGTCTGAGCGCAGCGCCTGACGGCTCTTTTTGCGGCAGCAGGGCGTAAAGTATTAAACCGGAAACTTGGCGGACTGCCAAGGCCTCTCACTTTGGGAGAGGTGGCATCGCGAAAGCGATGACGGAGAGGGCCAGCCCTCTGGTGAGAAGCCGCGCCCTTTGTTTACGACTGCGTTCGATAAGACCAGTGACAAGTCCATCGGAAGGAGCATTCATTGAAACTTTCAGCTTGTATCGTCATCTACAACGGCTTCGACGAGGCCCTCAAGGCTGCGCAGACCATTTTACAGTATACCCGCCGCTACCCGCTCACCCTCTATCTGGTGGACAATGCCAGCCCCGACGGCAGCGGGGAAAAGCTGCGCGCAGCGGCGGCGTCCGGTGCGCTGGTGGCAGGGGCGGGCCAACAGGTCGTCCTCCACTGCCGCACCGAAAACGGCGGCTTCGGCACCGGGCACAACATGGTCCTGCCGGAGCTGGACAGTGACTTCCACTTCATCCTGAACCCGGACATCCAGCTCACGGCGGACACCCTCAGCGACCTTGCCGACTGGATGGCGCAGCACCCCGACGCCGTGATGGCCCGCCCCTGCCACCAGCGCACCGGACGCCGCCGCTGCGCGCAGCTTTTCCCCGCTGCCGTCGGGG